>Ga0154347_1007_pt1 | contig 25336 bp, 18 predicted proteins | sample RifGroA2_FD_115875 | JGI IMG/M metagenome (GOLD analysis project Ga0154347, IMG submission 115875) | Bacteroidetes bacterium GWA2_31_9
AATTGCCAGCTTCTTATCGGATAGTTTTAAATATGTAAGCACTATTTTATGATGTACTTCCAAAAGTTGTTCAATTGATTTTACTTCGATAATAACTTTTTCGTTTACTAAAATATCAAGTCTAAAACCTATATCTAGCCTTTCTGTTTCGTAGATAACAGGTATTGGGACTTCTGTTTTAGCAACTAATCCTGATTTCTTAAGTTCGAATACTAATGCTGCAACATATACTTTCTCAAGCAAACCCGGGCCCAAAGTATTATAAACTTTAAAAATTGCTCCTCTAATAATGTATGAAATTTCGTTTTCTGTCATCAATAATAACCTTAAGAATGTTTAGTATTTAGATCATATTTTAACAAATGTATAAGATTTTTTAATTTCAAAAAATAATAAACGAATACAAATATATCTCTTTATTAATCTGCGTTTATTTGCGAAATCTGCGGGAAAATTTATCAAGTATTTTTAATAAAAGTGATTATTGTGTCAGAATAGTTAATTTTGCAAAGCAAAAAAATTGAATAATGAATTTTACAGAACTTTCCAGATTTCGCCAAAGTGTAAGAAAATATAAATCACAACCTGTTCCAAAAGAAAAAATTGAACACTGTGTTGAGGCTGCTCGTATAGCTCCTTCGGCTTGTAATTCTCAACCTTGGAGTTTTATTATTGTTGACGAACCTGCTTTAAAAGAAAAAGTTGCAAAAGAAACTTATTCAACTTTAGTTAGTTTTAATAAATTTACATTACAAGCTCCTGCAATTGTCGTTTTAGTTGTAGAAAAACCAAAAATTATTGCTCAAATTGGTGGAAGAATTAAAAGCAAAGATTACTATTTATTTGATGTTGGAATTGCTGCCGAACATTTTTGCTTACAAGCAGCAGAAGAAGGTTTAGGAACTTGTATGCTTGGCTGGTTTAACGAAAAAGCAATTATGAAATTACTCAATATTCCAAAAAGTAGAAGCATAGGTTTATTAATTACCATTGGTTATTCCGACGAAGAAAATATTAGAGAAAAAAAGAGAAAATCTTTTAAAGATATTATTTACTATAATGAGTATAAAGGATAAATATATTTTTCGATTACAATATTTTTTTTAAGTAATATTTAGTTTTTCTTTGCGTTTCTGTGTTTTAAATATTTATGATACAGGCATTTATTAAAATAAGATTTTTTCAAATTTATAGAGCCATAAAAGGGCTAGGAATTATTCGTTCTTGTTTATTGCTTGGCTTATTCGTATTTGTAGCGTTTATACTATTTATACAATCTTCAAAATATCCAAATTCATTGTATGTTGCTGGAATTTATTTATTGATTTTAATTTTAATTCAATTTAAACGTAGCGACAAACAATTTTTAAAAGTTCATTTCAATAATTTCAAACGGATATTATTAATTGAGTATATGTTGTTAATTATACCTTTGTTTATCTGCTTTATTTATAATAAGCAATGGCAGCCTCTATTATTATCTGTAATTCTGCTTTTTGTAATTGTTAATATAAATTTTAGATTTAAATCATTAAGTTTAAATACTTTAATTCAAAGATTAATTCCATCAAGTTGTTTTGAGTGGAAAAGTGGAATTAGAAAAAACTTATTATTGATTGTTCCTTTATTTGTCTTAGGATTAGGAACATCTTTTTATATTGGAAGTGTTCCAATTGTGATATTTATTTTAGGTATAATTCCTTTTGGTTTTTATGAAAAAGGCGAATCATTGCAAATGCTTTTAGCATCAGAAATGGGTGCATCAGGATTTCTTTTCAATAAAATATTAATGCAGTTAATTCTTTTTTCAATTCTAGTTGTTCCATTAATTATTGCTTTTATAATATTTCATTATGAAATATGGTATATTGCTGTGATAGAATACATTATTTTTATTTCAACTCATGTTTATATAATTTTTACAAAATATTCCTTTTATCAGCCTAATGTTAAGGCAAGTGGAACACAGGCATTTGGAATTATAGGAGCAATGGGAGTTTTATTTCCTTTTTTTATTCCTATTGTTTGGTTATTATCATTTCTTTTTTATTTTAAATCCAAAAAAAACTTAAATTTTTATTTGAATGATTATAATTGAAAAATTAGAAGTATCATACGATAAATTACATAATGTAATTGATTCGTTAAGTATAAACCTTTCGGAAAATGCCATTCATGGAATTGTAGGATTAAATGGAGCAGGAAAAACCACACTTCTGAATTCAATTTATGGTCTAATAAGCATAAATTCAGGTTTGATAAGGTTTAATGATAAAAAAATGAACAAAAAAGAGGTCTCATTTTTAGAAACTGAAAATTATTTTTACTCTAATATTACTGGTCGGGAATATCTTAGTTTATTTAAAAACATTAATTACGATTTAGATAAATGGAGTCAACTTTTCTTATTGCCACTTGATACAATTATTGATGATTATTCAACAGGGATGAAGAAAAAGTTAGCATTAATGGGAATATTGAAACAAGATAAACCACTGATGATATTAGATGAACCGTTTAATGGATTAGATATTGAAACTTGCAGAATTATTCGTCAAATATTGCTGAAGTTAAAAGATCGTAATAAAACCATAATAATTACTTCTCATATAATTGAAACTCTTACTAATTTATGTGATTATATTCATTATTTAGAAAAAGGAAAAATAAAATTTAGTAAAGAAAAAATTGAATTTTCAGAATTTGAAAAAGAACTTTTTGCGTCAATTGAAAATAAAAATAGATTGTTGATTAATGAATTAATTGTATGATTTGCAAAAAAATATTTAGAAATATGTTAAAATATATTATACTCTATTTTGGTCTAATATATTCTTTTTATTTCTCAGGTTACTGAAATACTTAATCAACCATAAATAAAGATTTTGATAAATTAGTCAACGATTTCAATACAAAATTGAAAGAATAATATTTCTTACCCCTTTCTAAATCAATTCTTCTGGATTCTCAATACAATTTTTTATGTTTATTAAAAAGCCAACAGAATCTCTGCCATCTATAATTCTGTGGTCGTAAGATAAAGCAATATACATCATTGGGCGGATTTCAACTTTTCCATTTACAGCAATTGGTCGCTCAAGAATATTGTGCATTCCAAGAATTGCAGATTGTGGAGGGTTTAAAATAGGAGTGGACATTAATGATCCAAAAACGCCACCATTAGAAATTGTGAAAGTTCCGCCAGTCATATCGTCTATTGTTATTTTTCCGGTTCGTCCTTTTTCGGCAAGTGTGGCAATTGTTTTTTCAATTTCAGCAAGATTCATCTTTTCTGCATTTCTTACAATTGGAACCATAAGCCCTTTATCTGTCTGAACAGCAACACCTATGTCGCAGTAGTTATGATAAATAATTTCGTCACCATCAATGTAAGAATTTACTTCTGGATATTTTAGTAATGACTGAGTAACTGCTTTTGTAAAAAACGACATAAAACCAAGTTTTACTCCATGCTTTTTTAAAAAGTCATCTTTATACTGTTTTCTGATAGCCATAACTTTAGACATATCAATTTCGTTGAATGTAGTAAGCATTGCAGTTTGATTTTTAACAGCAACAAGTCTTTCGCTCAACTTTTTGCGAAGCATCGAAAGTTTTTTTCTTTCTTCTAATCTATCAGGATTTACAGGCTTTGTAGTTTTATTTATTAAATTTAAAATATCTTCTTTATGAAGTTTTTTATTAAGTGACTGCAATTCAGATTCTTTAATATGATTAACTTCTGCAACTTTTTTAGCTAAAGGAGTAATTTTAATACTATCATATTCTTGTTTTTCTTCGGTATGAGAAGTATTAGATTGTAGAGTTTGTTCTGTTTGCGTCGATTTTGAAGTTGGAGAAGATATGTGGGTTCCATCGGTTTCTATTCTTGCCACAATGGAGCCAACTTTAACTAATTCGTCAGCATTAACTAATATTGTGATAGTTCCTGATTCCTCGGCTGATAATGTAAGTGTTGCTTTATCAGATTCAATTTCAGCAATTTCCTCATCTCTTTCAACAAAATCACCTGTTTTTACCAACCAATTAGAAATTTGAACTTCAGTAATTGATTCCCCTGGGCTTGGAACTTTTATATCAATTGTCATTGTTTGAATATTAATTTTATGGCTCAAAAATAAGAAAAAAGTTGTTAGGTTGGTGCAAGTTTGAAGTTTCTAGTTTTATGTTTGAAATTTTGTATAGTTTCACATGTTGTGGTCTCAAAAAAAAACAGAGTCCTCAATGAGCAACTCTGTTTTCTTTAAACTTTAGGATTTTAGCTTTTAGCTTTTAGCTTTGACCTTTGGGCTTAGGTTAATGTCCCATTTCGCCTTTCATCAAAAGCTTTTCGCCAGTTTCGGTAGCAATTCGTTTATACCATTCTTCGCCATAACCAGGTTGTTCAACTTTTGGTGCAATATATTTATATCCAGGTTTTAAATCAACCTTAGTTTTAATATTTCCATCCATATATTTTACAAAAATATTCTGATACAATTGTTTCCAACTATCGAAAGTATTTTTTCCTTGACTAACAGAATAATCTGTAACTATTGCTAATGCTTTATTCTTATCAGTTTTATAAACTTCAGCAGCTTTTTTATCAACTTCTAAAACATCAGTAATGTATTTGTTTTCAAGTTCTTTTTGAACTTTTTGAATTTCAGGAATAATACTTGAATAACGAGTATATGCAAAATTTGAAACCTGATTAAAAATCCAGAATGCTGATTTATCACTGTATTCCATCATTGAACCATTTCCTTCGGCAAAACATTCAGGCACTTTTGTAATTCCACAATACATTGGAACATAAACTGTACTGTAAGTATCATCAACACCAAACCAAATTATTCCACCTACTGGATCAGGTAGTGATGCTCTGCTTTGAGTAACAAATGAAAATCCAGTTTGTTGAGTTGAAATAGCTCTTTCGTTTAAATATTCTTTTCCATCAACTTTCCAAGTTAAAGGTCTCCAACGAACTATACAACTATATGGACCTGCTCCAACGTCTTTTGACATGTCTAATTCTGTTCCTTGATAATAATCTCTCATTAACTCCATAACATCGTGAACGCTTAATTTTACATCAGGTTTAATCCATAATGGCAAACGATTTTTTAGGTTTTCACCTTTTGCATAGTCAGCATATTTTGCCATGTCTTTATTTACTCTGTTGAAAACAGCCCAAACTCTTGCTTCACAAAATCTTGCACCGCCAAAATCAAGAGGAGCAAAAGCGTCAGAAAAACTAAATTCTGCATCTTTTCCGGTGAAATAACTTTTTGCTTTAGCAAAAGTTATTACGTCTTCAGCATAAACACATTCGATTGTTGGATCAAAAATTTTCTTAATATTTTTTGTCGAAATTGAGGTTTTCCCATTGTCTAAAGGGAAAGTTGTAATTCTAGCATGATTAGCATGACCAGAAATATAACCATCAGGAATTCTTCTTGCAACCCAAACTGCTCCTTTAATGCCAGGTCCTTTTCCAATCATTTCAAGAATCCAAACTTCGTTAGCATCTGAAATTGAAAAAGATTCGCCAGAACTGTAATATCCATATTCGGAAGTTAATTCATGAAAAGTTTTGATTGCTTCTCTTGCATTTTTTGCACGTTGAAGAGTTAAATAAATTAAACTACCATAATCAATTATTGCTGTTGAATCTTCTAATTCGCTTCTACCACCATAAGTTGTTTCGCCAATTGCAAGTTGATGTTCGTTCATGTTTCCAACAACAGAGTATGTATGAGGAACTTGTTTGATTTTTCCAAGAAATTTTCCAGTATCCCATTCATAAACATCGAACATTGTTCCAGCAGGATAATCGGCTGCAGGTTTAAAATACAATTCTCCATATAAGGTATGAGAATCAGCTGCATAGGTAATCATACAGGAATTATCTGATGATGCCCCTTTTGTAACTAAAATGTTTGTACAAGCATTAATTCTTTGAGAAAAAATTAATGAAATCAGTACAAGTGCAAATAGGTTGTAAATCAATTTCATAATGTATCTAGTTTAAATTATTTTACTATGTTCAGCAAAAATATGTAAATAAATGTATAAAAAAAACTGAAAGTGCATTATATTTGCATTAATTTAGACTTAATAAAAATAGTATAAATATGGAAAAACCAATTGTATATGATAATAAACCAATCGCAAAAGATTTAAAAACTGGGCAATATTTCTGGTGTGCATGTGGAAAGTCGGCTAGTCAACCATACTGCGATGGTTCGCATAAAGGTTCAGGAATTTCGCCATTAAAAGTTGTAATTAATGAAGATAAATCTGTTAATTGGTGTGCTTGTAAACATTCGGCAAATAAACCATTTTGTGATGGAACTCATAAGGTTTTTTAAAAGTTCAAAGCACCAAGCTTCAAATTTCAAGCTCCAAGTCCCAAATTCAAAGTCCTCTTAACCTTTTATACCTCTATACCTTTTATTCTTCCAACAAAATCCAGCATTTTTTCATCTTCATTGAAAAATCCTGTAAATTGCAAGCCTAATGGTAATTGATTAGTAGTTTTTTCGGAAGGAATTGTAATTGTAGGTAGTCCGCTATAAGTCCATGGAAGGTTCATAAATGGATTTCCAGTAGTTTCAATCCCAATTGGTGCTTCGGTAAGTGTAGAAGGCGAAATCCAAAGGTCAAACTTCTGTTTCGACATTAAATTCTGAAGTTTTTTTCTTAATTCAAGCTGTCCTTTTATTGCTTTTTTTACATCAGATTTATCAATCTTTTGTCCGTATTCAATAATTTCTTTTGTATGAAAACGATAGAGCTTTCGGTGCTTTTTAAACCAATTTTTATGAACTTCGGCAATTTCGGCAGAAACCATTAATTTATGAATTCGGTTAATATCTTCAATGTTTTCAAAAGTCTTAATTCGCTTAATAATGAATCCTTTATCTTGTAATTTTTGAATGTTAAATTCAAAATTTTCTAAAACAGTATTATCAGCCCGATACATATAATTTCCATCAGGAACTCCCAAAACTGGTAATTTGCTTGTTTTAATATTTTTATTCCAATTATCGCATAAAACATTGGCAATTATGCCAATCCCTTCAATATCCTGAGTGAAAAAGCCAACATGGTCGGCTGATGGTGAAAAAGGAATTACTCCATCGGTTGAAATTCTTCCATAACTTGGTTTGTATCCAATTATTCCACAAAAAGAAGCAGGACGAGAAATTGACCCAATTGTTTGAGTTCCTAATGCGACATGACAAAATCCGGCTGCAACTGCCGCTGCCGATCCACTGCTTGAACCTCCGGGGGTATGATTAATATTTACAGGATTTCTTGTTTGTCCGGGTTCAAAATACGCAAATTCGGTGGTTACTGTTTTTCCGGCAATTAATGCACCTGCTTTTTTGAGTTTGGTAACTGAGGAAGCTTCTTGTCCTTCAAAAAGTTCTGGCGGAAGACTTGATCCTGCTTTAGTTGGAAAACCATCAACTCTAAAAATATCTTTTACACCAACAATAACTCCGTGTAATTCATCATTTTTGCTAGAATAATAAGCGTCGTTTAAAAGTCTTATTTTTTTGCTGTCTTCTACTTCATTTTCAAATGCTTTTACAATTGGGTCGGCTTCTTCAATGTTTTTACAAACTTTATTTATTATGTTATAAATGTCTGTAGTATTATTTTTAATATTTTTAATGTCTTCAGACAATGATATTTTTTTTGTATAGTTATTACTCATTAGTTTATATTTTGGTAGTCGTTAATTTTAAAAGAGTTTGATTTTTGAAGTTTGAGGTTTGATTTTTGAAGTTTGATGTTTGAAGTTGGCTACGCAGTTCATTCCTTAATTTCTTCATTTCTAAATCCTAAATAATCATTCCTTTGTGTATCTTTTTAAGGGGCTGTAATGAAATAACCTATCTTTTGAGCCAAATTATTCTCCCACAGATAACGCTAATAAACGCAGATAGATTCAGCGAAAATCAGCAAAATCAGTGGGAAACAAAAAATAAAAATATGTTCATGTTATTTAATTACACTTCCTAAGTCATGAATTAATTCTAATATTCAGTTTGGTATGCTGATGTTTTGAGTTGTATAAATTAGCATTTTCTTACGTAACAATACTTTATTAAATTAAACATTTATCTTTACAAAATTAATAAATTGCTTTATTATTCCATAGATTATGGCAACTTTAGCCGATTTAAAACATAGGATTGTGGGACAGGTTTATGATGATATAATTCATAAAACGATATATTCTACTGATGCATCGGCATATAAGGAAATGCCTCAAGCTGTTATTTATCCAAAAAATGTAGATGATTTAAAATTAATTATTCAGTTTGCCACAGAAAATAAATTAACAATAATTCCCAGAACTGCAGGAACTTCGCTTGCTGGACAAGTTGTTGGAAATGGGTTAGTTGTAGATGTGTCACGACATTTTAATAAAATTATAGAATTAAATGTTAGTGAACGTTGGGTGAGAGTTGAGCCAGGAGTAATTTTAGATGAACTCAATAAGTTTTTAGAACCTCACGGATTATTTTTCGGACCCGAAACTTCTACTTCAAATCGTTGTATGATAGGAGGGATGGTAGGGAATAATTCATGTGGAGCAAGGTCTTTAATATATGGAAGCACACGTGACCATACTTTAGAAATGAAAGTTATTTTGAGCGATGGCTCTGAGACTAATTTTAAAGCAATAAATAAAGATGAATTTATATACAAAACTGAACTTCAAAGTTTAGAAGGAAAATTATACCACCAAATTTTAGGAATTTTATTTGACTCTGAAAATCAAAAAAATATTATAGCAGAATATCCTGACAAACAAATAAAAAGACGTAATACAGGTTATGCAATTGATTTATTACTAAATTCAGAAATTTTTTCTGACTCAAAAGAACAATTCAATTTTTGCAAATTATTGGCAGGGTCTGAAGGAACGTTGGCATTTTCAACAGAAATTAAATTGAATTTAGTTGACGTTCCGCCGAAGCAACAAGCCATAGTTTGTATTCACATGAATTCGCTCAATGAGGCATTAAGAGCAAATCTTATTGCTTTAAAATTCAAGCCAACTTCTGTAGAGTTAATGGACAATACAATACTGGAACTTACAAAAGATAATATTGAACAAACACGAAACAGGTTTTTTATAAAAGACAATCCTCAAGCAATTTTGATTGTGGAATTTGTTTCAGATTCAATGGCTGAAATTGAACAAAAAGCCAAAGAACTTGAACAGGAAATGAGTGCAAAAGGTTATGGTTCTCATTTTCCATTAATTACTGGTTCTGATATTTCAAAAGTTTGGAATTTGCGAAAAGCTGGCTTGGGATTGCTTTCGAATATGCCTGGCGATAGAAAACCAGTTGCAGTTGTTGAAGATACTGCAATTAATCCGGCGGTTTTGCCCGAATACATTGACGAGTTTAAGCAAATTCTCGAAAAATATAATTTGAATTGTGTGTTTTTTGCTCATGTCGGCACAGGTGAATTGCATTTGCGCCCAATTTTAAATCTTAAAGATGAGAAAGACAGAGAGTTGTTTCATACAATTGCTTTTGAAGTTTCACGACTTGTAAAAAAATATAAAGGTTCGTTAAGTGGCGAACATGGCGACGGACGGTTGCGTGGCGAGTTTATTCCGTATATGATTGGCGAAAGTAATTATCAATTAATTAAGGAAATAAAATCGTCTTGGGATCCGAATGGAATTTTCAACTTTGGAAAAATAACTGACACTCCAAAAATGAATTCTAATTTGCGTTTTGTGGTTAGACAGCAAACGAAAGACATTAAAACATATTTTGATTTTAGCAAAGAAAAAGGTATTCTGAGAGCCATCGAAAAATGCAATGGCTCTGCCGATTGCCGAAAAACTGAAGTCATTGGAGGAGTTATGTGTCCGAGTTATATGGCAAGCAAAGATGAAAAAAATTCGACTCGAGCAAGAGCAAATATTTTGCGAGAATTTCTGACAAACAGCAAAAAAGAAAATCCATTTAATCATCCCGAAATTTACAGCATTTTGGATTTATGTATTTCGTGTAAAGGTTGCAAATCGGAATGTCCTTCGAGTGTGGATATGGCAAAACTTAAAGCTGAATTTTTGCAACATTGGTACGAATCTAATTCAATCCCGCTTCGCTCAAGAATTGTAGCTAATTTGCCCGATTTGAATGCTTTTTTATCGAAATTTTCAGCATTTTCAAATTTCTTTTTAAAGAATAAATTCTTTTCTAATATCATAACTTATCTTATTGGATTTTCAAATAAACGAAAGCTTCCGTTGTTATCTAAAATTACTTTAAAAAAGTATCTGGATAACTTAATTCAATGCACTAGTTTGCAAAAAGAAGTTTATTTATTTGTTGATGAATTTACCAATTATAATGATACTGAGGTTGGTATAAACGCAGTTAAGCTTTTAAATAAATTAGGTTATAAAGTTTTAACCGTAAATCATGAAATAAGTGGACGTACATATATTTCAAAAGGATTTTTAAAGAAAGCCAAAGTAGTTGCAAATAAAAATGTTACGATTTTTAAGGATATTATTAATTCTGAAAAACCTTTAATTGGAATTGAACCTTCTGCAATATTATCGTTCAGAGATGAATATCCCGAATTGGTTGAAAAACACTTGGTTGAGGATTCTAAAAGACTTGCTTTAAATGTTTTTATGATTGACGAATTTATTGTTAATGAGTTTGAAAAAGGTAAAATAACATCTGACTTTTTTACTACTAAAACTAAACAAATTAAGTTTCATGGACATTGTCAGCAAAAGGCAATTGCAACAACAACTGCTACAAAAAAAATGCTTTCAATTCCAGTGAATTTTTCAGTTACCGAAATAAAATCAGGCTGTTGCGGAATGGCTGGCTCTTTTGGTTACGAAAAAGAACATTACGATTTGTCGATGAAAATTGGTAATTTGGTTTTATTTCCCGAAATAAATAAATCCGATTCAAAAACAGTATTTGTTGCTCCCGGTACAAGTTGCAGGCATCATATTAAGGATGGAACAGGACGAAATGCAATTCATCCAGTGGAATTATTGTTTTATTCTTTAAAGTAAATTTTTTATCACAATTTTCCAATTTTTAGATACAATATTTGTGTGAGCAAATTTGATGTCATACATGATTTAAAACTTAAGATTCTACATTGAGAATTCTTCATTCTACATTATTTGAATATTGAATGTAGAAAAATGAATATTAAATTTCGAATTAAAAAGAGCGGGAAACGGGGATCGAACCCGCGACCCTCAGCTTGGGAAGCTGATGCTCTACCACTGAGCTACTCCCGCATAATTTCAAATTCCAAGTTTAAAGCTCCAAATTCCAAATTCCAAGTTTAAAGAAGAAGAAAATGAGAAAGTAAGTAGAAGAGAAAGTGAGAAACAGCACTTTGTCTAATCGTCTCACCTTCTCATTGTCCCACTTTCTCAAAGTCTCAAATTCCAAACTCCAAATTTATGGTGCCCAGAACAAGACTCGAACTTGCACACCCTTGCGAGCACCAGCCCCTCAAGCTGGCGTGTCTACCAATTTCACCATCTGGGCATTATTTAAAAGAACTCTTTTTAAGGAATGCAAATTTATAAATTTTTCAATACAAAATCTGTCATTTTTGTATAAAGATTCAATCTTGTAACTCCTCCATGAATTCCATGATTTTTATTTGGATAGAAAAATGTTTCAAACTGCTTATTGGCTTTTACTAATTTATCAACTAATTCCATAGAATTTTGGAAATGTACATTATCGTCAGCTGTGCCATGAATTAATAAATATTTTCCTTTTAATTTTGAAACATGATTTATTGGTGAATTATCGTCGTAACCATCGGGATTTTCTTGAGGAGTACGCATAAACCTCTCTGTATAAATATTATCATAATATCTCCAGTTTGTAACAGGGGCAACAGCAATTGCCATTTTAAATACATCGGCACCTTTTGTAATACATAAAGTTGACATGTAACCGCCATAGCTCCAGCCCATTATTCCAATTCTGTCTTTATCTATATAAGGAAGACTTTGTAAATATTTTGCAGCATCAATTTGATCTTGAGTTTCAAGTTTTCCAAGTTGTAAATATGTAGATTTTTTGAATGCTTCGCCACGTCCATCAGTTCCTCTATTATCAACAGATACAATAAAATAGCCTAATTGTGATAAATATTGAAACCACATGTCGTTATAACTCCATTCATTCATAACTGTTTGATTTCCCGGACCTCCATATACATACATAAATACAGGATATTTTTTTTCAGGATTAAAATTAGAAGGGTAAATCATCCACGCATTTAATTTATCAGATTCAGAATTTTCAATTGTCAAAAACTTCTTAGTCGCAAATTTATACGATTTCATTTTTGCTGTTAAATCAGAATTATCTTCTAAAACTCTTATTTCTTTTCCATCTGAAGTATTTAATGTAACTTTTAATAGTCGAGCTGAAGAATTGTTCCATATAAAATATTTAAAATTTGTGCTAAAATTTACTTCATTTACACCGTCTTTATCAGTAAGAATTTTTTGGTTAGTACCATTTAATATTATAGTCATTATTTTACGTTCAAATGCTTCGCCTTGTGCTGATTCATAATAAATTAATGATTTAGATTCATCTATTCCAAGAAACTTTGTTACATCATATTTTTCTTTTGTTATTTTATTTATCAGATTTCCATTTAAATCATAATGATATAGTTGATTATAGCCTTCTTTTTCACTACTTATAATGAATGATTTATTATCTTTTAAAAATGTAAGGTCGTCATTAATATCTATATAACATTTATTTTCTTCGGTATAAATTACATTGCTTTTTCCGGTTTTTGCATCAGCCAATAAAATTTCCATTTTGTTTTGAAGTCTGTTAAGCCTTATAAATGAAAGAATGTCAGGATTATTAGTCCATTTTACTCTTGGAATATATTGGTTTGTTTCAGTTCCTATTTCAACATTTTTAATTGCTTTTGATGATAAATCATATAGATGAATGGTAACTATAGAATTATCCTCGCCAGCCTTAGGATACTTATATTTATACCATTCGGGATAAAGTTCGCCGTACATGGTCATATTAAATTCTTTAACACGGCTTTCGTTAAATTTATAATATGCAATTTTTTTACTGTCCGACGACCAAAAAAAAGCTTTTGAAAAACCAAATTCTTCTTCGTAAACCCAGTCGGGAGCACCATTAATAATTTCATTTATTTTTCCATCATTAGTTATCTCTGTTTCAATATTATCGCTAATAGTTTTGTAATACAAATTATTATCTCGCATATAAGCAACTTTAGAGCCATCGGGCGAAAATTCTGCTAATTGAATTTTCCCTTTATCAGTTAGCTTTAATAATTTCTTAGTTTTAATATCATATACAAAAAAATCAGCTTTAAATGAGTGTCTATAAATGCTTTCTTCGTTTGTAGTAATTAATATTTTGGATTCATCTGACGAAAAAGTATATTCTGAAATGTCGAAAAACTCGGTAGGTTTAATTAAATTAAAGTCAAATATTGTAGCAACCTTAGTCCCTTTTTTATAGCTATATTTTACAATATTTTGATTAGCTTCTAAAACTGTATAATTTTCACCATCTTTCATTGAATTTAAACCCGAAATTGACTTAGGATAAAATGTGTATTTTGCCCAAATATCTTCTAATGTAATATTTTGTAAAGAATCTTGAGCTACAACTTGTAGTGTGATTAAAAATAAACTGATAAATATTAACTTTTGCATAACGAATATTTTTTTGACAAATTAAATAAAAATTAAATTGTTAAATTGATAAATAGTTAAATTGTTTCTCGTAAGCTACTATAATTCTCAATTTCTAAAAGTAAAAAAAATACTAAATCACCAAAACACCTAACCCCTCAAAATATAGGTTATTTACAAAATAGCTTTGATTAAGTTTTGCATATCTACTCAGCCACATATTTTCTTTTCTTGCCACAGATTACACTAATTTTCACAGATTGATAACCGCCTTTGTCGGTTATTTTTGTGAAAAATTAAACAAATCTCTGGCAAAATGAGAAGTTGAGTAGTTACAGTTTTCCGCTTTGGTGGCAAAAAAAGGCTTGTCGAAGTATGTTCATTAAATAAGTTTTAGCTTTTGCAAAATTGTAAACTCATTTTCAAAATTTGGAGTAAAAACATTTTTGCCAATATTGCTTTTAATTTCAGATATTTTCCAAAATTTACCATCGGCTAATTCTTTTTTATTATAATTAATTTGCTCATTAATAATTGCATAATGCGAAAAAACTAATTCACTTTCAACATCGCTTTTCCAAACATATTTTGTTATAAAAACAGGGTTGAATGAGTTTAAATTTAATTCCTCATTAGATTCTCTTTTCAGAGCTTTTTCAATAGTTTCGTTAATACTTATATGTCCACCAACTGCAGTGTCCCATTTATCGGGTTGTACATCTTTCCACGATGGGCGTTTTTGTAAATATAGTTCGTTTTTTGAATTAAAAACATGCAAATGTACTACCGGGTGCAAAAGTGTATTATTTGAATGACATTCGTGTCGTGGAGCTTTTCCAATTACTTTACCTTCATTATCAACTAATGGAAACCATTCAATTTGCTTAGTCCTTATTTTATTTTTAATAAATTCAAACAGAAAATATCCTCCAAAAATTATGTAAAATAAACCTCCGCTTATAAATGCCCAAGCTTCTTTCGACATATAAAATGCGGAATAGAAAACCAATAGTGTATGAATAAAAAATATGAAGAATAAAACCTTCTGGCTGTTTTTAAATGCTTTTATTTGTGTGTCGTTCAATGTCATATTGTTCATATATCTTTTTGACATTGCAAGCATTATATCGACTTTGGTGAATGCTGAAATTGCAAGGATTGAACAAAATATTAATCCTATTAAGGCTGGTTTGAGTTTGAAAAAAATTTCGTTTTCCAAGATAATTGAAATTCCGCCCATTACTGTAATCAGCAATGTATCAAGAATTACAAAACTATCTAAGCGTTTTTCTTTGAAATAAATAATAATAAGCTGTGCAATTCCAAAGCCAATTGCAACATACATACCAACCTGAGTTCCCCATATTTCGTCAGCAATTATGAAAACAAATAATGGTAGTAAACCAGGTAGAAATTGTTTAAGAAGCTGTATTTTATTCAAAGAGTCTTAATTATTTAATAAAGTTTTAGATGATATGAACGCTTTATTAAATAAATCATTCTGATTTCCTCCAAAATATGTATCGGGATTAAAATTTGAATTTAAAATAAAGCCATTAATCGAATCTGCGGGAAATGCTTTTAGCTCCAATCCACTCATATTATCGCCTTCAATTTTCATTGAATAAAGTTGAGTTATTAAACCAGTATTATTTTCAACAATTGCATTGCTGTTTAAGTTACTTATTGAATTTAAATAATTTGCAACTTTTACGGAATCAGCAACTAATCCATTTACTGTCCATTTATTGTTTAATTTTTCGAGTGTAAATGAGCTGTCGGCAGGATAAATAAATTGAAGCTTTTTGAAATTTTCAGGAGAAGAGCTTATTAATGTTTTATTTCTTAACGAATTTATATCGGCATTAAAAGTCATGCTTAAAAATCCTTCGGTGCAATAAACTTCATCTTCTCCTTTTAATCTAACATAAGTTGACATAGTTCCTTGTCGTTGATATTGATTTTTAGGCTGTTGATATGAGAATTTGCCAATATATAAATCACATAAAATATTATTATTAACATCGCTTGTTGTAACCCTAACAGCAGCAGAATCTGTAACTTCATATTCTTTCCATTTATCTTGCTCCATTGCAGCAACTCTGGTAGGTTTTAATTCTTTTAAAGCCGATAACATTCCCATAATTGCGTTAATATCTGCTGAATATGTTTTTCCATTATCGTTAATACTCCAGCCTTTAGAGTCTTTAACAAGATTGATGGCATTTTTACTCTTATCTTTCGGATAAATTATAATTTTTGAAACCATTGCAGAATCAACACTTACCAATATACTTTTAAAGGTATTTTGTTTTGATTCGTCATTAAAAAATGTAATAGCAAGAACTACAACAAGTAACAGGATAAAAATGATTGCAAGATTTTTAGTGCTTAATTTTTTATACATAACCTTCCTCCATTCTTTTTATTTTAATTCTTCGTTTCATTTGCATACGGAAAATTCCATACATTACAATTAATATTATAGGTAATAAAAAGTTTAGCCATTTAAGTGTAGCTTTTGTTCCATCTTCAATTTGGTCGAGTGGGCGAGAAGTAACACCTTTTGTACGAAGTTCAATTAATCCTGTATCGTCAGATAGCCAGTCAATTGCATTAACCATTAGATTTACGTTATCACCTTGTAGTTGCTGAGCTTGCTGACCTTCGCCATTAACTGGAAAATTTCCATCAGAAACTAAAATCAATTTTGAAGCATTATTTCCTGCAAGTTTTCCTTCAAATAATGCTGCTACAGGAATTCCTGACAAAGGAAAATCATTCTCTGTCCATTGTTTTTGAATATTGAAATAGAGTGGGGCAGAGGCAGTTCCTGATTTTTTTGAAGTTTTTGCAAGTGGAATAAATTTTATAGATGTATCTCCATTGAATGTAATAGAACTTGCAAATTGCAAAATAACAGCTTCTAAGCCCTTTGTAACAGGATGTTCTGCAAAATCAGAAATAATTGGCAAATATGGGAAATTAACATTTGATGCAAATGAAAATCCGCCTTGTTGTTGTCTTACTTGAACACTTGCACACTTAGCATCAACAATAAAATTATTTTCAACTGTAATACCTTTATTTTTCAACCAGCCTTCTAATCCTGTATTTACAACATTTCCCATCGAAGTAGAAAAATCGCCATCAACTTTGTTTATAGCCATAAATAAATTTTTTCCATCAGCTAAAAACTTATCTAATTGATTTAAGTCACTTTGTGGGAATGAGTCTTTCGGAGCAACTATTACAACTGTATTAAATTTATCCAGTAAGTTGTTTGTGTCAACTAATGTTACAGGTTCAACTTGATAAAGTATATTTAAAGAACTCATAACTTGTTGCATAGAACTAATCGAAGGTTCACCATGTCCTTGAATAAGTCCTACAATTGGTTTTTCTGAAACAGATAGCTTCTTAATACTTGAAGATAGAGCATATTCCATTGCAGCACCTGGTTGCATAAAAGGAATTATGTCGTTATTCTCACCTTTTTGAATTACTGCACCTAAATAAGCTTTTTTCTGAACAGATTGGTCTTTTTCTCGGGAATTGATTATTACTGGTTGTATTCCAGCTTGCATTGCTTGCTGTTCTAATTGTTCATCAGCATTTGGATTAATAAATTCATAAACTATTTTTCCTCCCGAAATGCTTGCATATTCTACCAAAAGCTCTTTAAAATCTCTTTTAGTTTTTGCAACATCAGGCGGAACATCTTCAGAAAAGTAAGCTTTTACAGTAATTGGTTCGTCGAGAGACTTCACAATATCTTTTGTTGCTTTGCTTAATGTATATCTGCCATCTTCTGTAAAATCAAGCCTTAGAAAGAATTTATCAGAAAGAATATTTAATAGTATAATTACCCCAATAATTAATAAAAAATATACGTAAATGTTTTTTTGCGATTTCATAACTAAAGATTGTTTGAGGTTTGACGTTTGTGGTTTGATGTTGAGGTTGCATTTGGAGTCGTCATTGCGAGGAACAGCCTGTCCCGATAAATTGGGAAAGCAATCTGTTTTTGGTTGATTTTAAATTCTATATTCATAAATTCTAAAATTATAAATTACTATTATTCAGTTTATTGATAATATCATTGACGTTGAGCGACATTTTTGAGAAAGCAAACCATTTTTTCCCCAAGTCTTTCAGAGATGCACCAATATGATATACCTCTTTGCTGTCGATTATTAAAAAGCGGTCGTGTGCTTTTGAAAATGTTTTTACTTCGAGAATAGGGTATTGTTCGTTGTATTTTTTAATATCGAGTTGTAAGTGTTTTGTAAAGTGCGAAGTATAAATAATGGTTTGTATGTTTTTTTCTCTTTTGGATAGTAATGTTAAAACGCTGTCATCTATATAATTGTCAATGAGAATTATTGTTTTTTTTGCAGATTTAATAAGACCAGAAACAAAAACATGAGCATCGAAAATTTGACCGTCGAAGAAGATTCCCTGATTTGGTGGAAGACTGGTTTTAATTTGAAGGTCAATACCATCAACTTTTTTAATTAATGAGCTAACATTTTCTTCGATACGGTTCATACGATTATTTAAAGAGTATCCCTTTAAAAGATAATCTTTTAAAACTTTATTTGCCCAAATTCTGAATTGAGTTCCTTGTTTTGATTTTACTCTATATCCAACAGAGATAATCACATCAAGATTGTAATATTCAACAATTAAAGTTTGGACTTTCCCTTTAATAGCACCGTGTTGAGTGGTTGTCGCAAATTTTGCGACAACCACTTCTTTTATCAGTTCACCTTCAGAAAAAACATTATTAATATGTTTTCCGATAGTCTTTACATCTCTACCAAAAAGTGTTGCTATTTGCAGTCTGTTCAACCAAACAGTTTCTTCTTCAACTCTTACCTCAATTCTGGTAGGAATTTCATCGGCTTGATATAAAATTATTTCGTCTTTCATATTAATTTACTACCATTTTCCTTCAATAAATTTTATCGCCTCTCAATTCTAATTATTTAACAATATTTCGTTTAGATAAATTAGCTTCGGAAAGAAATAAGCCAAGAAATATGATTGATAAAAAGTAAATAATATCTTTACTATCAATAACTCCTCGTGAAATTGATTCAAAATGAGATGATAGGCTTAAATAATTAAATATTTCGCCTAAAAATCCGGTAAAGTTTTCTGATAAAACGCCAAATATAATATGGAAAAATAAACCAATTAATAATGCAAGCAAGAATGAAATGATTTGATTATTAGTTATGCTACTAGCAAAAATACCAATACTAATGTAAGCTGCACTCATTAGAAGTAAACCCAAATATCCTGATAAAACTGCACCATGGTCAACAGGTCCGATTTTGCTGATTGTAATATAATAAGGAATTGTAAGAGCTAAAGTAATTGCAATTAATAAAAGTGTAGCGAAGAATTTTCCAGTTACAACATGCCAGTCAGTAATTGGTTTTGTAAGAAGTAATTCTATTGTTCCAGTCTTTTTTTCTTCAGCAATTAACTTCATAGTTAAAGCTGGAATAAAGAAAAATAAAGTCCAGTATGCAATTCCAAAAAATGATTGTAATGTTGCTTGATTTACAAAAAATACATCTCCTCCATAAAGCCAAGTGAAAAATCCACTAAAACCAAGGAATACGATAATCATTATATATGCCATTAAAGAATCAAAAAATGATTTAAGTTCTTTTTTTGCTATAACCCAAATTTTTTTCATCTATTTATATTTTAGTTAGTTACTTATTTATTTCTATGTGCAATTCTAAGTTTCTATTGTGTCTATGTGGTAAGTTTTTCGTATTACCACATAGTATCATAATTACATAGATTTCACATAGTTTTCTGTTTTGTTTTTTATTTCATTGTTAATTCACGGAAAATATCTTCAAGTTTCGTTTCAATAGGAGTGAGTTCAGATAAAAACCATCCTTTCTCAACACACAATTTGAAAATATTTCGTTTCGATGATAATTCGTTTTTACTTTGAATTTCGTAAGTATTTTCCTTGCCCATAAAGAAGTTAACTAATCCAACAGTATCAATGTTTTGAAGAGCCTGAAAAATTTCGTTATTATTGCCGTCTTCAATTTTTACTTTTAAAATTTCTCTTCCTTGCGAATGTTTTCGAAGTTCTTCGGCTGAACCGTCAGCAACTATTTTTCCTTTATTTATTATTAAAATTCTATCGCAAGTTGCTTCAACTTCGGCAAGAATATGCGAACTTAAAAGTACAGTTTTTTGTTTTCCAATTTTTTTGATTAAAGCTCTGATTTCTACAATTTGGTTAGGGTCAAGACCTGTAGTAGGTTCATCTAATACAAGTACTTCAGGATCGTGAATCAAAGCTTGTGCTAGACCAACTCTTTGCTGGTATCCTTTTGAAAGTTCACTTATTTTTTTGTGCTTTTCGACTTCTAAACCACAAATTTTTACCATTTCACGAATTCTTTCTTTGATTTTGCTTTTTGGAATATCGTGTAATTCTGCTATAAAATAAAGATAATCAATTACAGGCATATCTTCGTAAAGTGGATTTTTTTCGGGTAAGTACCCAATTCTTTTTTTAATTTCTTGTGGATTATCCCATATTGAAACTCCACCAACTTTTATATCTCCTTCACCTGGAACTAAAAAGCAAGAAATAGCTTTCATTGTAGTTGTTTTTCCTGCTCCATTTGGACCAAGAAAGCCTACAATCTGCCCAGTCTTTACTGTAAATGAAACATTATCTACAGCTTTTTGAATTCCATACTTTTTAGTAATATTATCTACAACAATATCCATAAATAATTGGTTTAAAATTTTTACAAAAATAAAATGTGAATAAAATAATTGGGTATAAAAAAATAAAAAAAATGTTAAATGCCTATCTTAAAAAAGAAAAAAAAATACCCCAATCTTTTCAGAAAGGGGTATTTAAAAAATTGTATTTATAATTTAAAATCCAACAGGGCTACCAACTCTAACCATCGCACAACGGAATCCTAAATCTGCTTGTCTCTGCTTTTCATCTAAATAACGTCTAGTTCCTGGACTTAACCAATAAGTTCTATCATGCCAAGAACCTCCTTTATAAACTCTTGCGTTATCATTAATCATTGATGTCATACCAATTCCACCTCGTTTTCCGTCTTGTGGTTTTCCTTGATCGTACATGCCAGAAGAAGTATGTGTAGCAGATTTATCTGGATCGCTAAAAGCTAAACTAGAATTATAATCACCATCCATGTAATTAATATTATCAGCTTGATTATAATTTCTTCTATTAAATGCCTCGTCTGTATGAGGATTTCCTAAAATATCAGTTTCTCCAACATCTCTCCACATTATTTTACCTAAAGAGTCTTTCTCATAAATTAATCCTTCTTCATCTCTTTCTTGAGTTTGGTAAACGTTTCCTCTAAAAGGTCTAAATTCATCATCATCTTGGAAAGATAATGGTCTGTAAACATCCATTACCCATTCGTTAACATTTCCAGCCATACAATATAAACCATAATCATTAGGCCAATAAGAATCAACAGGAGCAGTAACATCTGCATTGTCATTTAATGCACCAGCAGTACCCATATAATCTCCTCTTCCTCTAACATGGTTTGCCATAATTGTTCCACGATGCTTTTCTCCATCATTTCTAATATAATGACCATTCCAAGGGAAAAGTCTTCTATTATAAACACGTTCGTCAATAGAGTTTCCAATTAATCCTAAAGCAGCAAATTCCCATTCCGCTTCAGTTGGAAGTCTATATCTAGGAAGTAATATTCCATCTTCCATTCTAACTTTTCTATATTCATTATTTGGATCTAAATCTGGGATACCAGGACTTTTCATTGCACCCTCATATTGACCAGCTAAATAAGCATCTGTATCAAAATTATCTTCAGCTTGTTGATTAGGATTTTTTAGTAATAATCCTTCACGAATTAATATCCACTCATTTACTCTATTTGTTCTCCAAGCACAATAATCATTTGCTTGCCCCCAAGTTACACCAACAACTGGATATTCTTGATATGATGGATGACGTAAATATAATTCAACATAGGGTTCGTTCCAAGCTAATTTACTTCTCCAAACTAAAGTGTCTGGTAAAGCATTATGATGAACCTCTGGATAATCAAGGAATACTCTTTTTAACCAATATAAATATTCACGATAATCAACATTTCTTACTTCAGTTTCATCCATATAAAAGGAAGAAACAGTAACTCTTCTTGGAATACTATTCCATTCATAAAGGACATCTTGTTCTGTTCTTCCCATAGAAAAAGAGCCTCCTTCAACTAAAACTAAACCAGGACCAGTTTCTTGTTCAAAATATTCAACATATTCAAAACCACCGTTATCAGAATCATTATAATCCCAACCGGTAGTAGATGATCTTTTATTACTGCTACAAGCAGAGACTAAAATACCTACTATTAATAAGGCTAAATAATTTCTAAAATTTGTTTTCATAGGGTAAAATGCTTAGTTTATAAATATAATATATAACTAAAATGATGGACAACTTATTGTTCTAAATTTTTTCCTTTTTTGTTTACAATTAAATTGTAATGCAAATGATACTTCGTGAGCACCTAAAGTTTGATTTTTCAACCGAGATACTGTAAGGTCATAACTGTACGCAAATTTTATTTTTGATTGAACATAACCGACAAGCATGATGAAGGAATCAAAATGACCGTTAAAGTTATGTCTAGTCCATGCTCCAACTACAATGGATTTTCTGTTCAAATAAAGTCCATAATTTAGTTGTTGGAAATTTTCTTGTTGTTGAAATAATAAATTTGGAGCAATTGATAGTTCTCCGCGTTTGAAGTTTCTACTCTTAATTGGAATTGTAGATCCGAAGTGTACAGTATATTTTCTAGGAATATATGCGTCACTTGCTTCTCTAAATGATTCAGAAGGCTGAGTTAAATGGTGTACAGAAAATCCAAAAAAGTAATTTTTACTAAATCCAACCAAGCCAGCTGAAAAATCAAATATCCCTTTTGAAAATACAGTTTGATTTTCATTTGTAGGTCTAACAACACCGTAAAGAGGGTCTAGCATATCAGGATAAATGAAGTCATTCCCAAGTCTGCTTTGAATATATGATGCTTGAAAACCTCCTTTAACTGCAAAATTTCGATTTACATTTAAGGTATAAGCATACATTCCGTTAATGTAAGTCTTTGATAATGCACCTTCTCCTTGTACATCGTTAAATACTAGAAGACCAACTCCACCTCCTAATGCATCAACATGTTGATCATATGAAGCATTATATGTTACGTAAGTAGAGCCTAATGCTGGCCATTGATTTCTGTAATTTAAAATCATTCGAGGACATCTTACAGAGCCAGCAAATGCAGGATTTAAATATAACAGATTCGCATAAAATTGAGAAAACTCAGGATCCTGAGCCGAGATATATTCAACGCTTCCGATTGTTATAACAAAGAAGCAAATTAATATTTTTTTAACCATTATGTTATTAAATAATATCTTCAAGGTGCAATTATACAATATTTTTTTAAATTATCTAAAATATATTTAATAAATACTTTACAATAATAAAATAAAATTGTCGTTTTTTGAAAAAAAAATTATATTATTTTATTTTACCTTTGTACTAAGTTTTTTATTAAAAAGTTATAATTTTATTTTATGATAATGTATAAGTGTTTAATTTTCATTTATTTAATACTGATTTCTTCTGGAGCATTTTCTCAAGATAGTTATCATAGAACTTTAATTTGGAGTGATAATCCAGTTGAAATTGATGAAGCTAAAATTTATTATTTTAATTCTGCCGATTTTATTTACAATAGTCCAGTTTTTTTTGAAAGATTTTCTTTGAATTCCAATAATGTTGAAAATGTACTTATTACTAATGTTAAGTACGAGCAAGCTGAAATCAATACAATTCAATATGATTATATTAGTAATGAGATAAAGTTTGAATATAAATTAGGAATGGAGAAGAAAAAGAATTTTCTATATTTAACAGTTTATCCTTATATTAAATCGGATAATAAAATATTAAAAATTGTGGACTTTAATATTCAGATTATTGAAAAACACACTTATGATAATAAAAAACTTGCATCAAGAACATATTCATCATCTTCTGTTTTGAGCAATGGAAAATGGATTAAGATTAAAATAGTAGATGATGGTATTTATAAAATATCATATGATGAGCTTGTGAACTTTGGATTTGACTCTCCTGAAAATATTCATATTTATGGTAATGGTGGAATTATGTTAAGTGAAATGAATAGTGTTTTTAGAAATGATGACTTAGTTGATAATCCTATTAAAATTGCAAGAGGAACAGATAATATTTTCAATTCTGGAGATTATATATTATTTTATGGAAAGGGTTCTGTGAAATGGGATTATGATTATACAAAGCAAAGGTTTGTACATAGTTTGCATAATTTTTCTGAAGCTTCATATTATTTTATTACAAGTAATAATGTGCCTATTAAAGAGATTGAAACTATAGATAATAGTAATTTACAAGCAAATAAAACAATAACTTCTTTTAACGATTACAAATTTTATGAAAGGGAAACTTATAACTTAATTAAATCGGGAAGTATGTGGTTTGGAGAGCACTTTAATAATATTGTAACTAGTTATGATTATTCTTTTAATTTTCCTAATATTTTGTCATCATACCAAGTGCGTTTAACGACTTATTTGGCTGCTAGGTCTTCCTCAGCAAGTAGCTTTGCAGTATATGCAAATGGAAGTTTAGTTCAAAATATTACAGTAACAGAAACTAATATGAGTAGTTATACAGCTCCAACTGCAAATATACAATTGGTAACTAACATTTTTGCACCTTCTAGTTCTTCAATTTCTCTTCAGGTAAATTATATTCCAGCTAATTCATCTTCTGAAGGCTGGTTAAATTATATCGAATTAAATGCTAGAAGAGAACTGAAAATGTCTGGTTCTCAGATGCATTTTAGAGATGTCGATTCAAAGGGAATTGGAAATGTTTCTGAATTTATAATTGAAAATTCTAACTCAAATTTAACTGTTTGGGATATTACGAATTATTTAAATCCAAAAAATTTAAATTATAGTATTTCTGGTTCGTCATTAAAGTTTAAAACAGAAACTGATACAATAAAGCAATTTGTAGTTTATAATAATTCTAATTATTTAATTCCTGAAATAATTGGTGAAGTAGAAAACCAAGATTTACATGCACTACCTCAATCTGATTTTATTATCGTTACTCATCCAACATTTATTAGTTATGCTAATGAATTGGCTGATTTACATAGAAATAATGACAATATGTCTGTCGTAGTTGTTACACCTGAACAAATTTATAATGAATTTTCTTCTGGTTCTCCAGATGTTTCTGCAATAAGAGATTTTGTGAAAATGTTTTACGATAGATCAATTGATGCAAGCGATATGCCTAAATACTTATTATTATTTGGCGATGGTTCTTATGATAATAAATCAATTTCATCTTCTAATACAAATTTTATTTTAACATATCAATCGGCAGGTTCACTTAAACCAACAGATTCATACGTAACAGATGATTTTTTTGCGTTACTAGAT
>Ga0154347_1129_pt1 | contig 25233 bp, 12 predicted proteins | sample RifGroA2_FD_115875 | JGI IMG/M metagenome (GOLD analysis project Ga0154347, IMG submission 115875) | Bacteroidetes bacterium GWA2_31_9
AATCGTTTTTGTCTTTTTTAAAAAGTAGAATTTTTTTCTTCCCGAAAATTCAAATGTACAGGGATTTTATATTATAATTGATTTAGGATGCCTATAATTGGTCAAATGGTCAATCAACCCAACAGATTGTTAATTTATCAATAGGAAACTATTATTTGACCGTAACTGATATTAATGGTTGTTTTGTTATTGATTCAGCAGTGATTAATCAACCCTCAGAAATTATTCCTGAAATAATCGTTGGAAACGTTACTTGCTATGGAGGCTCTGATGGTTATTGTGCAATTAGTTCAAGCGGTGGCACAGCACCATATTCATATTTGTGGTCTAATGGAATTAACAATGATAGTATTGCAGATTTATCAGCAGGAATGTATTCTGTGAGTTTATACGATTCAAATAATTGTACTCTTTCTTTAAGTTCACAAATTACTGAAGCAGACTCTATTCATATAATTTCAGGTATTACTAATTCTAGTGGGAATAATGGCTCAATAAATATTTCAGTTTCTTTAGGAGTACCTCCATACACATTTGTTTGGTCTAATAATGCAGTAACAGAAGATATTTCAGGACTAGCTCCAGGAAATTATAGTGTAACTTTAACAGACAATAATGGCTGTATAAAATCAAAGATCTTTATAGTTGGTTTTATTTGTCCGAATATTATAATAAATTTAACTTCAACAAATTCAACTTCTAATCTAACTAACGATGGTGAAATTATTTCAACTGTATCTGGCGGAGTAACACCATATTCTTACAATTGGAGTAATGGTAATTCTGTTTCAGATATAAATAACTTAATACCCGGACAATATTGTTTAACAGTAACAGATAATAATAATTGTAATGCCGTTAAATGTGCTAGTATTTATGCCGATACAATAATTGGAAGTACATATGTTAGTAGTTCAACAAAAATTGAAGTTTGTTTTTCTGCAACTCATACTTATGTTTCAGATTTAGGATTTTATTTACTGGCTCCGGGATATGGTCCTGGACAATTAAATCCCTCAATTCCTGGTCAAATTGGCACGGTTGAATTATTACCTACAGTTTCTTCATGGACTGATGTTACAAATTTGAATGCTTCATTAGTACTTTCGTGTTCTCCATCTGATATTGATTACGTTTGTAATGGTGGAAATAATGTCAATAATTTTTGTTTTACAACTGAACAACCTTCTGGAAATCCTGCATACACAGCATGTGTGTGTGATATGACGGCTCCATTGACAGGAACTTATGCTTCAGCAGGTTCATGGTCATATGTTTATGGATTTCCTGTTGATAACGGTGGATGGTCTGTTCAGCTTTACGATTGTGAACCTATAGACGTTGGGGTATTAACGAATGCTAAAATAAAATTTACATTTGCTGGAATAAATTATGTTTATGATTCAGATATTATATCAAAACCAATAAATGATGGTGCTTGTGATTACAATTCTGCTACTATTCATACTTTTGCACCACTTTATGTTGGAACAAATCCTACAAATGCATTGGATAAAGATGTAATAATTTACCCAAACCCAAGCGATGGCAAGTTTTATATATCAATTGAGGGATTACGCAACGATGGAAATATAAATATTATAGATGTTACAGGCAAATCAGTATTTACAGAAATTTTAACTAAAGAAACCAAATTAAAACAAGTTGACTTGAGCACACTTCCAAAAGGAATTTATGCAGTAAAAGTAACAAGTGGCGATGTTGTTAAAGTAAGCAGAATTGTTGTTCAATAGACATTATAAAGAAGCAAAGCTTTTTTTGAAAAGCTTTGCTTCTAATCCCGATTGCACAACTTGTTCCGACTTTTTGTATTGGCGTTTACCCCGTTGGATAACAAATTTTAATAAAAGTACAATATTTATTATTATCTATCCAACGGGGTGAACTTAACTTGTCCCGCTAGGGACAATATATTGGTAGAAAGAAATTTAGCCCCACAAAAAAGTGCCGTAGAGCCTACCGATAAATCGGGACAAGTCGTACCGATTTACTTCGGGATACGAAATATAATATTGATTTTAAAGACAATATTTCATGTGTTTATATTTTAGTATTTGCCTGATATTGATTAGTTTAATGTTTTTGATTTTTGCCACAGATTACACTAATTTTACTCATAAATTATCTATTTTTAAAGGCATTTACCGAAATAAATTCGGGACAAGCTGTGAGTCGCTTCGCTATGTTCACAAATTTGTTTCACAGATTTTTTTGAATTAGCACAGATAAAACAACCTTTGGTTGTTTTAAATCTGTGAAAATTTCCCGAAGTAAATTCGGGACAAGTCGTGTAATCTGTGGCTAGTCTTCTCCTTATAATCATTCTCTTTCCGATTTTATCGGAACAAGTTCCCGAAAATTCGGGATAAACTGTGTGTTTATTATTAATTATGGGCGTTTCATCTAAAGGGATTCAAATTTGGTTTTTTGTTAGTTCCCTTTATTTGAAATTAAAATCGTTAAATAATTCAAATCATGTGTTTAATAAGTATTAGTACGGTATATTTATGTAAAAATTTGAAAATAAGCTATTTCAATTGCCACGACCTTTAGGTCGTGGATTTAATTAATATATACAAACTTAGGGCTTTAGCCCTTTTATGAAAAAGCAGAATGAAAAAATATACCGAACCATTATAATAAGCAAACAAAATCGTTAATAATTTATTTTATATTTCTATTTTAAATTATTAATTTTGATTTTATATAATAACCCAAATCAATAATAAATGAGAACAATAATTGCAACAATTTTTTTTACATTATTTCTTTATGTAAATAATTTATATTCGCAATGTAATTGGAATACATCATGGTATCAGTATCCTTCCACAATATTTACCACTACATCTTCAGCTTGGACTACAGTATCTTCAGCTAATTATGCAGGCGATTATGCAATATATAATGTTACAAATGGAAATTCTTATGAATGGTCGCTATGTGCCTCAGATGGAGGAAATTGTAGCTACGACGGTTATCTTACCTTATTTGACGGCTCAACAAATACAACAATAACCTATAATGATGACTTTTGTAGTGATGATCCAAAAATAACATGGACAGCCACATTTACCGGAACAGTAAAGGTTCTAATTACTGCTTATCAATGTAATACAAACACAACAAATACAACAGTAGTTTGGAGGTGTTCGTCTAATGTGGTTACAGATCCGCCAACAACAGGCGATTGCCTTGGTGCAATTAAAGTTTGCAACAATCTATATAGTTATTCTGGTTCTGTATCTGGAATTGGAAATGTTAATGACCTTGGAGTAATGACATCATGTGGAACTTATGAACAAAATTCAACATGGTACACATTTAATGTAATGTCAGCAGGTAATTTTATGTTTACTCTTAATTCCTCTACAGATTATGATTGGGCTTTATTTGATATAACTTCTCCTGCTTCATGTAACGATATTTTTGATGGGACATTAAATGCTGTTCGTTGCAATTGGTCAGCTACAGTTGGAAATACTGGTATGAGTGGAATAGGGACTAATACGAGTGAAGATCAATATGGAAGTGTTTGGTGTTCACCATTAGCAGTAACACAGGGTCAAACATTTGCTTTGTTAGTTGATAATTATAATGGAGGAACGGTTGGCTATTCTCTTGATTTTGGGACAGGAACTGCAAGTATAATTGATAATACTCCTCCATATTTATTGCAAATTGTTGACACACCTAGTTGTGGACAAAATACAATAACTTTTAATTTTAACGAAAATGTAGATATTTCGAGTGTTACTACAAACGATTTTACAATCACCATGGATGCAAATACATACTTTGCTGATTCGATTTTTAGTTCAAACGATACTTCATTCGATGATACTTTCACAATTATACTCAGTTCTGGAATCGTTACAAGTGGAATTTATTCCTTAAACATAGTTGGTCAAGTTAATGATGCCTGTGGAAACATCGTTACAACTAGCAGTCTTACATTTAGTCTTTCGGGAATTACTGTTGATTATTCCCTTTCAAACCCATCTTGCTTTAATGGAAATGATGGGGCAATAGCATTATCTGTAAACGGAGGAATGCCTCCATTTATTTATCAATGGTCAAATGGAGCAACAACATCTTCAATTACAGGTTTATCTGTGGGTGATTATACCGTAACAGTAACAGATAATAATGGTTTAGGAAATTGCTTTGCAGTTAAAACAATTACTTTACAAAACAAAAATGTATTATTCTATGAAACATTTGATACAATACCAGTATTAGGCTGGACATCGGGTGCTACTGGTACTAATTCTTGGGCTTTAGGACAACCGCAAGGAGGAAAGGGGTCTTCAATTATTAGTAATCCTGACCCAATAACAGACTATTCTTCAAGTTCTACTAACAATGTTTATGGACAAGGTTTAGGAACAGCAAATCTAGGAGGTTACAATAATAATTCTAATGAATGGCTAAAAACTCCTGCAATAAATTGTTCAGGTACATCAAATGTTCAATTATCGTTCTGGCGTTGGGCAAATTTTGAAAATAACTATGATGAAGCTTATGTAGAAATTAGTACAAATGGAACAAGTTGGTTTAATTTAGAGCAGCCATTGTATCCAATAGATAATGCTTGGACAAATGTTATTATAGATATTTCACAATATGCCGATAATCAACCAATAGTATATATCAGATGGCGTTCAACAAGCGATGGTACAACTACTTATTCGGGCTGGAACATTGATGATGTTGAAGTTTTTACCTCCTTAGATTCTATTTCATCAAACTTAACTGCTACAGATGTATTATGTAATGGTCAGAGTACAGGTTCGATAAGTTTAATTGTATCAGGTGGCTCACCTTCTTATTCTTTTAATTGGTCAAACGGTCAAACTGCTCAAAATATTTCGTCATTAAATGCAGGAATTTATACTGTTACATTAACTGATTCTAATTTGTGCCAGAAGATTGATTCTGTAGAAATTACAGAGCCTGATTCATTGTTTTATACTTTGTCGGTAACTCAGCCTCTATGTGGTGCTAATAATGGAGCAATAGATTTAACTTTAGCAGGTGGAACTCCAAGTTATTTTTATAATTGGTCAAATGGACAAACAACCGAAGATATTGTATCGCTTAATAGTGGTACTTATTATTTAACCGTTACTGACTCTAATTCATGTATTGAGATTGATTCGGTTACTTTAAATCAACAACCGGCATTAACATTATCTGCTACATTTACAGAACCTGCATGTAATATGTCTGATGGTGCAATTGATTTGACAGTTACTGGAGGAACTCCTCCATATTCTTACAGTTGGTCTAACGGTCAAACTTCAGAGGATATTTCATTGTTAAGCTTTGGAATTTATGCTGTTACAATATCAGACTCTTTTGGATGTAGCGATACTTTACTTACGATACTAAACAATAATTCAGCTCCAAATATTTCACTTACAAATTTGACAAATATCTCATGTAATAATCAGAATAACGGTTCTATTGACATAAGCATTTCTGGAGGAACAACTCCATACAACTTTTCGTGGAATAATTCTTCTACTGACGAGGATTTAATAAATCTTATTGCAGGCAATTATATTGTTACAGTAACTGATGCAATATTATGTAAAGCAATAGCGTCATATTCGGTTATTCAACCCGATTCAATTGTTTTGTCATTAAGTATTACAGACGTTACATGCTATGGGGATTCAATCGGAGCAATTGATTTAACAGTTATAGGAGGAACATTTCCCTATTCTTATATTTGGTCTACAGGAGATACAACTTCAAGCATAGAAAATTTGTCTTCAAATAATTATTCAGTAACGGTAACTGATGCGAATAACTGTACAGAAAATATAATCGGAAATATTACAGAACCATCAGCATTAATTATATTTACTTCAAGAACAGATGTTAGTTGCTATGGCTTATGTGATGGTTCTGCGAATGTATCAGTATCTGGTGGTTCAGGATATTATAATTATGTATGGAGTAATGCATTAACAACTAATTCAATAAATAATTTATGTGCAGGTTTGTATAGTGTAACCGTTTATGACGCAAATTCAACTCCTGAATGTAATAGCACAGCAAATGTTTCTGTTTCGGAACCCACTGAAATAATTTTAACAACAAGTTCAGTTAATTCAAATTGTGGTTTATCTGATGGCTCTGCAATTGTTGTTGTGAATAATAGCAGTTTAAATTATACATATAACTGGGTTTGGGTATCTGGAAGTAATACTTCTACATCGGTGTTAAATACAGACACTGTTTATTCTTTACCAGCAGGACTTGTTTATGTTACCGTTACTTTGGGAAATAATTGTTCTAATGCTACTATTATAAATATTAATGAAAATTTAGGAATTACTTCTACAATAACTTCAACTGATGCAACTTCTTATGGAGCATGTGATGGTACTGCAACAGTAAACGTTACAGGCGGTCTAACTCCATATTATTACTCTTGGAATATAATTCCTTCTCAAAATACTTCAATAGTTACAGGACTTTGTGCTGGAGACTATTCTGTAACTATATTAGATTCAAATGGATGTGCTTTAATAAACTCAGTTACAATATCGCAACCAGAAACACCAATAATTTTAAATATAATAAAATTTAATGCCTTTTGCTATGGTGATTCTTCTGGTGAAGTTGATTTAACTGTTACTGGAGGAACAACACCTTATGCCTATTTATGGTCAAATGGAGCAACAACAGAAGATTTACAAAACATTTCGGCAGGTGTTTATTCAATTACTGTAACAGATGCAAATTCTGATTTTGCCATTGCATCTGTAACTATAACACAACCTCCGATATTATTAACCAGTTGTATTGCAACAAATATTAATTGTAATGGAGAGGCTAATGCGACTATTAATTTAACTGTTTCGGGAGGAACAAGTTCATATATTTATTATTGGTCAAATGGTAGTATTACTCCGTTTTTAACAAATATTGGAGCTGGTATTTATTCCGTTACTGTAACAGATGCAAATGGATGTACTGCAACAAATCCTATAACTATTACTGAGCCTATGGCATTAGTTTTAAGTTTAAATTCAACAAATGCTACTTGTGGAAATAGTAATGCTTCTATTGATTTATCTGTTTCGGGAGGAGCTGCTCCATACTATTATCTATGGTCAACAGGTCATACTTCACAAGATATAAGTAATATATACAGTGGTAGTTATTCTGTTACTGTAACAGATATTTATTATTGCACTGCAAGTAAAATGGTTGTTATTAATTCAACTCCTTTGATGAGTTATTCAATTTCCAATACTAATATATCAAATGTTGATTCCTGTGATGGCACTGCTACAATATTGGTGTCAAGTGGAACAGCACCTTACACATATTCTTGGAATACAATACCTGAACAAAATACTGAAACAGCCGTTGGCTTATGTTCGGGCAATTATACCGTAACAGTAACTGATGCAAGTGGTTGTAACTTAATTGAATCAGTTACAATTTCTGAATTTTCTGCTCCTGTGATTTTATACACAGTAACAAATATAAATTGTTTTGGTGAGTCAACAGCTACGATAGATATTGAAGTAATTGATGGAACTCCTCCATACACCTATTTATGGTCAAATGGTCAAGTTACACAAGACTTATCTGGCTTACCATCTGGCAATTATACTATTACGGTTACTGACAATAATTCTTTAACAGCCGTTAGTTCTGTTTTTGTTTCACAACCAACCGAATTAATCCTTTCTGTTTCTGCTGTAAATGTTAGTAACACTGGAGCAAATGATGGTTCTGCCACAGTTACTGTTTCTGGTGGACTATCTCCTTATACATACTTATGGTCAAACAGTGCTGTAACTCAAAATATATCAAATTTAACAAATGGGGATTATTGTGTTTCTGTTCAGGATTTTAATGGTTGCATGTCCGATATTTGTGCAACAATAATAATAGAACAGGTTATTGCAACTGATACAATTCTTATAAATTCTTCAAATAATTTACAAACATTTAATAGCTGTAATGCAATAATTTATGACAATGGAGGTGAGTTTGGCAATTATTCAAATAATACCGACTATTATATAACTATTGCTTCACAAAACGGAGGTTGTGTAAGAGCTGTATTAAAAGACTACAATATAGAATACAATTACGATTTTCTATATTTCTTTGATGGGCAGGATACACTCTCGCCTCAGATTGGAAAAAAAGTGCATGCCTCTCCTGGGACTCCTATGAGTACAATGAATTTGACAGGAAATGCTTACTATGCCAGTTCTGGATTTTTAACAATAAAATTTAAAAGTGATGCGGCAACTGTAAAACCTGGTTTTTCGATAAAAGTTGATTGCCCTGAAAATTGTGAAGCACCAACTTGTTCTGGCACACAACCAGCAGGAGAGTATTGTAATACAGCAACTTTAATCTGTAAATCGGCAGGTTATTGTGGCAATACAAGCTCAGCATATCCTACCGATCACGGAGAAATTGATGCTTATAATTTAGGCATTTTCTGCGGAGGTATAAATAATAATTCTTGGCTTTCTTTTATTGCTGATTCATCAACAGTTATAATCGATGTATGGGTAAGAAACTGTCAGGGAATTTCTGGTCAACTTTTAGGAATACAATTAGCAGTTTTTTCAACAGACTGTAGTTATGGAAATTTTACAACAGTATCAAACTGTTGGAGCCCAAGCGAAATGATTAACGGACAATTAGAAGCAACAGGGTTGACAGTAGGCGAAGAATATTTAATAATGATAGATGGTTATGCTCAAGATGTTTGTGAATATACAGTATTTATTGAAAGTAATAATAGTTTATCGACTATAAATGTTGACGCTGTTACAAATAATGTAACATGTTATGGAACTAGTACAGGGTCAATAAATATTTCGGCAAGTGGCGGAAATACGCCATACGTGTACAATTGGTCTAGTGGAAGTACAACAGAAGATTTATATAATATTCCTGCAAATAATTATACAATAACAGTAACTGACTATTTTGGTTGTACTGGTATTGAAACATTTGAAGTATCACAGCCAATGCTTTTACAAGTAACTTTAGGTTCAGTTTCTCCAATTTGTAGTCCTTACAGTAGTAACGGAATGGTTTTCGTTGAACAAATTTCAGGCGGAACTTCACCATATACATATTATTGGGGTTCTGGCAACTACAATGATACCTTGTACAATATTTCATCAGGAAATTATTCATTATTGACAACTGATGCAAATAATTGTTCAACAAATACTCCTATTAATGTTGATTATATAAAACCTCCAGTAATTTATGCAATTTCAAAAACTGATGTTTCATGCTATGGAAGTAGCGATGGTCAAGCAACTATAACCATTAAAGATGGAACAGCTCCATTTACTTTTAATTGGACTCCAAATAATGGTAATGGCAATTTGGTTAATGATTCAACATTGATAATAAGCAATTTAGCTCCTGCATATTATAGTGTAACTATTTATGATGCAAAAGGTTGTGATACAAGCACTACATTTCTAATCAATCAACCATTACAAATAAATATATTTGCTAATTATCCTAATACAATTTGTCCGAATGATTCAGCAACATTATCGGTATCTGTGATTGGAGGAACACCTCCATATTTATATAATTGGATTATTGACTCTTCTTATATTGCAGGAAATGTTGTAACTATTCATCCTGATTCAACATCATCATATACTGTTATTGTTCAAGATTCAAAGGGTTGCGAAAAACAAAGTCCTTTTATAATTTTTGTTGAACAATCAATTTCTTTTACAACAAACTACAACAATACTTGTGTTGGAGATAGCACAGGAAGTATAATATTGATTCCGGATGCAAGTGGTAATTATTCATACAATTGGTCAACAGGCGATACTTTACAATCTATTAACGGTTTACAAGCCGGAACGTATTTTTATACGGTTACAAGTAGCTGTAATAATACAGTTTCTGGCTCACAGGATATTATTGAATCGGGACTTGCCTATATAAATGGAACTGTAAATTATAGTAGTGGTTTCGTTGCTGCAGGAGATGCTGAAATAACTCTTTATAATGCTGATGTTTCAGGCTTTAACGTTATTGCAAATACTATTTTAGGAAATAATGGTTCATTCAATATTAATGATATTTCGCAAGGAAATTACTGGTTAAAAGTCGATTTATTAAATCATTCAGGTTATCCGCAGCTTTTTAACACATATTATGACTCAACCTATAAATGGTTTGAAGCTACAACATTAAGTTTAATCTGTGGTGATAGCTTGAACCTAAACATTACAATGGCAGAAAACATTGCTCAATCAATTGGAAACGGAACAATTAATGGAAACATAATTTGGGTTTCAAATAATAAGGCAATTAATGGAATTCCTGTAACTGGTGCAGACTTTATACTTGAAAAAGAGCCAGATAATGAGCCTGTAACTGAAACCATTTCTGATATTAGTGGCAACTATTCTATGGCAGATATTTTGTATGGAAATTATACAATTTATGTTGATATTCCTGGAATTCCATTGATTACAACTCATAATTTCATTATAAATGCAACAGATTCTGTTTTTAACAACCTTAATTTCTATGTTGACACAATTACAAACTTTGGAATTTATGCAGATACACTTCCGTTGAATATACCGTTGATTGCAGATAATTTTACGATTAACGTTAATCCAAATCCATTTAATAATGAACTTAATATCAATTATTCGATAAATAAAACTTGTGATGTTTCAATCGAATTATTTGATATAACTGGCAAAAAAATAAGTTCGTTGCAAAACATCAAACAGGAAAAAGGAAATTATTCAATGAAATACAATAAAACGAAAGATTCTGTTAAGCCCGGAGTTTATTTCTTGAAAATTATTGTAGGTAATGAGGTTTATGTGAAAAAAATTGTAAAAGAATAATATAATTATGTCAGAAACAAGGCTTTCTGATATCGTTTACATAATAAACTCTTTCATATATTTAAAAGGATAAAGCTTATTTAAATTCAGTATAAATCTGATCTTTTGATAATATCTCTCATTGTATAAATCGCTGTTGTTTTTCAAATCTTCAGACATTAATGCAGGTAAATAAACTTCAAAAATATCAGGAATTAATACTACTGTAACGCCTCCTTCGTATGCAATTTGTTTAGTATATGAATTATTACCGGCATCTGCATAAGTGCCTAAATTAAAATAAATTCTCAAAGGTAATTTTCCGGGAATCGAAGAAGTAAGACCAAGAGTTGAAATCCAATCATTAGTTTGACCCACAGCAGAATAAATGCTAAATCCGCCGTCGTTTTTAACAAATTGATGAGAAATCCAATAATTATTATTTGATTCTAATCTTCCAAGGAAAATATTATCATAAGTATAATCCTGATAACCTAAATTTCCACTAAGTCGAAAATTGTAATTGCCATAATATTCCGAAGCATTATAAAGAAATTTACCGGCAAATAATCTAACGTTTAAACCCTTTTTGTAGTCGCCATAACTGATTTTGTAAATTGCCTCTAATGAGCTTTTAACAAATCCTTTTCCTTGTTCTATTGCAATAAAAACTGAATAAGGATTAACTAAACGTCTATTTATATATGAATATTTACAATTATTAAAAACGCTATAAACGATTGTATCAAAGAAAACTAATTTTTCAAGATTAGTTGCCAAAATTGAACTTAAGGTCAATCGGTTTTCAGTGTTTTTACGTGCCGAATAATTTTTAAATTTAATGTCAATGCTCGATTTTACTTTCTGAAATTTAAGATTTTCAGCTCTATTAATTGAATATTGTGAACCAGAAACGTTAAGTGTTATAAATTGAAAATAATTAATAGGAAATATATTGTAAGAAATTGATGCACTTCCTGCAAGGTCTTTTGTGCCAAAACTATACAATGGCATAGCAACATATTCGAGTTTTTTAATAGGAGCAATACTATTATAAAATAGTCCGCCTATCATAAATTTGTTGTAATTATTCCATGCAATTGCAGGCAAAAAATAGATTTGATTATATTTTGGATTTTCCAAATTGGCAAAAAATTGTAATCTTAAAGGTTCAGTAGTTTTAAATAATCCTGTTTTTCGGTACGAATTGTTTTTATAATTTATATCTGGAATTGTGAAACAAGAATCAATTGTTAACTTGTCAAAATCAGTCCAGTTCAAATTAATTGTTTTCGATTTTTCAAATCCATCAAACCACTTAGAATTAATAACTGAATCGTTTTTTAATGCAGAAATCTGAAAAGGCGATTTAATTTGACCTTTGTTTTTGATTTTCAAATTCCAGCAATTTCCATTATCCGAGGACATTGAGGCTCTCGAAATGTCCTGATTATTTTTACACTTTTTTAAAGAAGTTATTTTGTAATCAATCCGCTTTGTACTTGCAATTAAATCGTCGAAAAACCAATCTAAATTCTCTTTGCAATTTTCTTTAAAAACAGCAATAATATCCGCATTATCGGGATGTTTGAATTGCCATTTTTTATAATAAATTTGCATTATACTATCGAATTTAGCTTCTCCTAAATAATTTTTCAAATAATTAAAAACATAAGCAGTTTTCATATAAACAACTCCCTGATAATTTAATCCATATAAATCTTCAGAATGTAATGTAATTGGCTGATCCAGATTTCTTCTGGCATTAATCATATAAAGTATGAAATAATTAAAATGATTTGGATAAATTATTCCCAATATCTTATTCAGAGATGAATTATCTGGATTAGTTGTTAAAGCTCTTTGTTGCATATAACGAAGTTCATAAAAGCTATTTATTCCTTCGTCGAGCCAAGGATTATCCCTTTCGTTAGATCCCAAAATTCCATAAAACCAGTTATGACCAACCTCGTGCATTATTACCTGCTCAAGCAAAACAGCACTTCCCATATTTCCAATTACAGTAATCGTTGGATATTCCATTCCACCTCCTGCACTTAACGCTCCGTCAATAGCAGTGCAGTTTTTGTAAGGATAATCGCCATTCCAAAGCGAATAATAATAAACAGAACTATCGACATATTGAATTGAGTTTTTCCAAAATTTCGACTGATTATCTGTAAAAAAAGTCCAAGTTGTAACTGTTTTTTTTGAGTGTGGTAATGACACTTCTCCCTTCAGAACATTAAACCGTTTGTCGCAAAACCATGCAAAGTCATGAATATTTTTTTCAGTATATCTTAAAGTTTTATAAATCGTATCAGATTTTGGAAATACATCTTTTGAATCGAAGTTTGTTTTTATTGCAGTTTCATCGGCTTTTTTTGAGAGCCATTCCAGCTCATCAGCATTTTGTAGATTTCCGGTTGCTGCAACTAGATAATTACGAGGCACAGTAATTGAAACATCAAAAGAACCAAATTCAGAGTAAAACTCGCCCATATCCAAATATGGCATTTGATGCCAGCCTTTTTTATCGTAAACTGCTGGTTTTGGATACCATTGCGTAATTTGGTAAGATTGAAAGTAATGTCCTAATCTGGAAAATTTACTATCAGGAATTTTTACAAAAAATGGAGTAGAAATTATAATTGTATCGATTGGATAAAGAGGTTTATTTAAGATTAACTTACAAATATCAATATTTTGTTCGTCGATTATCCATGCAGTTTTTTCTCCATTTATTTTAAAATCAAGACTATCGACAAAACCTATTTGCTCATAAGTCATGTTTTGCATCTTGAAATCTTTGAGAGAATATTTCTGTTTTGCTAATGCAGTATTTTTGTTTTTATAAGCATTTGGCCATAAATGAAAGTATATAAAATGAAGTGTATCAGGAGAATTGTTAATGTATTCGAGCGACTCTTCAGCCGACAACGTGTTTTTGACATCATTAAGTTTTACGCTTATTTTATAATTAACCTCTTGTTGAAAATATTTTTGAGAATAAGTTTTGGAACTTATAAAAATAAACAGAAATATAAGCCCTATATTTAGTTTGATTCTGATAATTGTAATTTAAAACCCTAAAGAATTATTAATAAATATCGAATTTTGTGTAAAAATAGTGGAGTATAGGGGAATCGAACCCCTTACCTCTTGCCTGCCAGGCAAGCGCTCTAGCCAAATGAGCTAATACCCCTTGTTTATTTAGGATTTTTGAATTTAAGATTTATGATTTCTACATTTTTTTTACCGATTTAGAAATTTAGGTTTGTACTGTGTTAGCAACCTCAAATTTGAAACCCTTAAGAACTTATTGCAAAAGTATCAAAATTATAGAACTTTCAAAAACCGTTTATGATTTTAACGACCAATCGAATCCATCTTTTTTGTCTTTAATTTCGACTCCTATTTTATTTAATTCGTTTCTGATTTTATCTGATAATTCAAAATCTTTTTTGGCTTTTGCTTCCATTCTTAAATTTAGCATCAGATTAATCACATCAGACAAAACAGCCTCGTTTGTAGAATTATTTTCAGGAACAAGACCTAAAACATCTAAAATAAAAGTATCTAATATTGACTTTAATTTATCTAAATCGCTTTTATTAATTTGCTCATTATCAGAAATAATCAGATTTATAGTTTTTACTGCATCAAATAAGTGAGAAATAAGTATTGGACTGTTTAAGTCGTCGTTCATTGCATCAAAACATTTTTGATTTAATTCATCTAAATTGATAGATATAGTTGATGTTTCTGAAACTTTCAATTTACTTACTGAACCGTAAGCTGTCATTAATCTTGCAAGTCCTTTTTCGGCTGCTTGCAGAGCTTCGTTTGAAAAATCGAGTGTGCTGCGGTAATGTGCTTGTAATAAGAAGAATCTGATTGTCATTGCACTGTAGGGCTGTGTTAGCAATTTATGACTTCCGGTAAAGAATTCTTCAAGATTAATAAAATTACCTAACGACTTGCCCATTTTCTGACCATTAATGGTAATCATATTGTTGTGAAGCCAATATTTAACCGATTCAAATCCAAGTGCCGCAGCCGATTGTGCAATCTCACATTCGTGATGCGGAAACAGTAAATCCATACCGCCTCCGTGAATATCAAATTTTTCGCCCAAATATTTTATGCTCATTGCCGAACATTCCATGTGCCAGCCGGGAAATCCATCGCTCCATTTTGAATGCCAACGCATTATATGCTCAGGACTTGCCTTTTTCCATAAAGCAAAATCGAAGCTGTTCTTTTTTTCATCTTGTCCGTCAAGGTCGAGTGTATTTGCTAACAAATCATCGATTATTCGTCCCGATAATTTTCCATAATGAAATGATTTGCTGTACTTTTCAACATCGAAATAAACCGAGCCATTTACTTCATAAGCAAAACCATTTTCCATGATTTTTTCAATCATTTCTATTTGCTCAATTATATGTCCCGATGCACGTGGCTCAATGCTGGGGCTTTTAACATTAAGTGCCGACATTGCATTATGATAGCTTTCTGTATAATATTGAACAATTTCCATCGGCTCAAGCTCTTCGAGACGAGCTTTTTTTGCAATTTTATCTTCGCCAGAATCGGCATCGTTTTCAAGATGTCCAACATCGGTAATATTCCTAACGTATCGAACCTTATATCCAAGTTGTTGTAAATATCTGAATAATAAATCAAATGTAATTGCTGGTCGAGCATGTCCCAAATGTGGATTACCATAAACGGTTGGTCCGCATACATACATTCCAACATGCTTTGGATTAATTGGTTCAAAAATTTCTTTTTTTCTGGAAATTGTGTTGTAAATATTGAGTTTCATTGAAGAGTATTTGAGGTTTAAAGTTTAACTTAGTTGAGCTCGCAAGCTCGATTGAGGTTTGACGTTCACCTCGGTGGATAATTTCTTTTAATTGAGTAATCGTTTCTAATTGTGGTTATCAAATGGGGTAAATGGTAAAATTGTAAAACAGACTTGTCCTAAAAAAGTTTAATAATTAATACTAAAATTCTATTACAAACTTATACATTTTTTTCAATTCTATGAGAGGTTTATGGGTGAAATTCACCTTTACATACTCAATGTTTTCGATTTTGTAGTTTCGCTTTTCATTTTTTTGTTGTGTGCTGACCACTTTTTTTATCGTTATTTCATTAGTCATTTTCTTCGTAGTAATATGAGTAGTCAATCCCTTTCATAAACATTTCGTGGTCGTTTATTTTGGTAGTGAGTGCTTTTTTCAAAAGTGAATTTAGAACACTACTTTTGGTTGGACTTAGTGTCATTGCGTTCATGTAATCATGTTTGCTTATTTTACTCCAATCAACGCATTTTTCGAGGTGTTTTTTTAGTATTAAATCCAACCATATTCTGGCACTTCTGCCATTGCCTTCCATAAAAGGGTGTGCAATGTTCATTTCTACATATTTGTTTACGATTTCGTCAAATGTAGTTTCGGGCATTATTTCTATTTGCTTTAAAGTTTCACCTAAAAAACGTGATACTGCAAATTGAAAACCGACTTTTGAAATATTTTTTTGTCTGATTTGCCCAGCAAAATTATACAATCCGCCAAACAAATAAGCGTGTATTTGTTGCAACCCTTTGGTTGTACCAGCTTCAATGCTGTTGATAAACGAACTTTCAAACAAGGCATAGGCTTTTATTTTACTTTTTCCGTCTATGCTTTCATCGCTGAATGTAAACCAATCAATAAATCGGTTTGCTTTTTTGCCCGGAAACTCTTTGCCCAAGGCAATAATACCAGCGTAATCCAACATGTCGGTTAAATACCGTTTACCATCACTTGCTAAAAGTTTCAGTTGGGTAGTGTCACTACCCAACTCGTTTTTTTCTTTTTTCAATTTGGCTTTAAGATATTTCCAATAGTTGCGGGTTTTGGTGTAGTCGTCTTGGTCGGTAAGCAAAGCAACAATATCCAACACAGAAAACCACCACTTGGCGTTTTGCTCGTCCCAAACGGCTCGCACTTCACGGTCGTCAAAAAAACGTATGGATATTTTTGCATTACTCATAATTTTAATGTTTTCTATTTTTAGCTCTGTAATTTTCCGTCCAAAGTTATGATAATTTTTATCTTGTAGTTGCTGTTAGCTGTGTTACGTTACAACTTTTTTGCGGTTTATATTGTTTGGAGTTTGAAACAATGTCTCCCGAAATGTTTGTTTAAAGATACTATGTTGCTAGGCATTTGCAAAGCAAAAATTAAAAACTTTTCGACCGCTTTTGCAAATGTTTCCGCCAAAATAATACAAACCGTGTGTGTGTGCCCTGCATGAGCTATCCGACAAAGAAGTAAATGCCCAAGGACTGAACATTAAGTTGTCTGAAATTCGATAAAGAGGTTTAAACTTCGAGTTTACTAGCTTTATCTCAAACTAAGACAAAGGTGTTTTCGGTGAAAAGAGCGATAATACTGATACTTAATGAACCGCTGTAAACGAGAACCGCTTGGTTTACACTGAGCTAAAGTCGAAGTGTACAGTGGCGTGAGAGCTGTACTGGCGGTCATTTGACCGTCAGCCATCTACTCGATTAGCGGCTGGTTGTTATAATAATATTTTCTTACGTCAATTAGATAGCATCTTGAACCAAAATGGAAAATCCTTGGTTCTGAAATAAAACATTATTTATTTTATAATTCTTCTTTGTTGTTGAATTTGGAATCTCAACAAATGAATTTGAAGTATTATCAATAAAATGAAGCTTAATGTCACTTGCAAAATCTATGAAGATATTTCCTGCAAGAAGAGGTCTTGATGCTTTAAAATTATAAAAAAGAAAGTTGTTTTTATGTTTATATTTTGCATTTAAATGAATATCTGTTGATTCGTTTGGTTTTAATTCAAAAGAATTCTCTTTTTTATCTTTAAAATTTGTTACTTCATTGTTAACAGGATTTGATTGATTCATTCCTATTAATTCTTTTTCTCCGATAAGATTACCTCCATCCAAATTAATATTATGAGCTTTGTTTTTAGCACCATAATTTTTAATGGTTATCTGGATACTCTCATCACAAATAAATTCACCATTTAATTTATATATTTTTAAATTAATATTTATATAATCCCATATCAGTGAATCTTCAAGTAAATCAGCTTTTATTTTATTGAAAAGTTTGTTAGGCATAAATAATTTAAACAATGAAGCAAAAATATCTTCATTTATTTGTTCTAATAAAATTTTATTTTCCTCTTTATCTTTTTGAAGAAGATACTTTGATATTTGAGTTGAAATAAAAAAGGCTATAAAAATTGAAATAGCTGCTGTTCTTAAAAATAGTCCAAGAAAGTCAAAAAAATAATCACTTTTAGATTTTTCAATAAATGTTAGAGTTTTAGTTACACCATCAGTATATATAACTTTATCAAAAGTCTTAAATTCACTTGAAATTACAGGAATATAGCATAAAATTCCCCCAATAAAAAGTAATAAACACGAAATTATTATTCCTGTTTTATACTTCTCAAAAATTGTATGTAATGTATTTGTTGTCATTAATTATAAACTCCTATTATTTCCGTTGTATCAGCTTTTTCATCTACTTGAAAATCTCGACCAATATATAAAGTTAAATCTATACCACTAAAAGACACGCCTCTAGAAAAAGTAACACCAGGTCCCATAGTTATCCCCCCAATAGTAATCCTCTTTTTAGGAGAAATAGAACTATCAGAGTTTATTTGAAATAACTCATCAAAACGAACCCTTTTAATCATTTTTATAATATTCTTTATTCATTAAATATTCTATATAAATATGAAACCAAAAATAGTAAAATATTTTGTTATTTTTTATATTCCCGTACTTTTGTCTTGGTTGGGGAATGCTGTCAACTTGCCACTAACGGTCTTCAGCTAGGCCGTCGTGGTTGCTTCCTTAGACCTATCGCACATAGTTCAAAATTTGGGTTTAGCATTTAATTTTTCATTTTTGCGTATAACCCAAATTTTGGGCTTAGCGTTATCAATCCAAGCAACCATGCGGCTTAGGTGATGTGTGTGCCCTGCATGTGTTAAGCATGGCAACATTGCAGGGAGGGACTGCAGTGCCACATGGAAATTGTCCATATAAAAGTAACGAGAAACCATGGAAGGAGTCTGCGTTGATTTTGATGTTCTTCAAAATTATTCATTGTCATTTTTCTTAAAAATGGAACTTATATCTTTACCAATTCTCTGTACTGCCTTAATACCTTTATTCAGAGGTTCTGCGGATATGTCATTGTACTGTTCTCTGCTGATGTTATTGGCATATTGTTGAGGATAAACTACGAACCTGCTGTTAGTTGCAAAGTGTTTTTCAAGTTTAACAGGCAAGTTGTCAAGTACGTTTAAATAGGACGTAGCCCCTTTTCGTGCAGAAACCAGAACAAACAAATCGTCTTCATGAATGTTCCTTGAAAGCACCAGAAAATCATCCCAATCTGTAAATAATTTTATTGAAATTGATGCAGAAAGTTTCGCTTTTTTGAATAACCTTTCGACTGCCTTCTCTGTTGCCACATTGCAGAATAGCAGAATTGGGATACTCAGTTCCTGAGCCAGTCTGGCTATTTTTGTTACCCACAATCCGAAACCGTTTTCATGTTCAGTCAAGGGGGGTGCAACAATAATAATTCTTTTGTGTAGAACTAATGGCTTTTCCAAATGGCAAATGAAAGTGGTCTTGTCTGTATTATTCAATATACTGTCCACTTTCTCACCAATTAATTTATCAATGAAACCTATACGTTGAGGCCACCCCAAAACAATAATGTTAGCCATAATTTCTCTCGAAATACGAGATATACCGCTTGCTGCATTATGGTCAATGGTTGTTATAATATTTATTTTTGTCTCGGTCGCAGAGGCTTGTTTTACAATTTCTTCCAGTTTATTTCTTGTTTTCAGAATATTAATTTCGACTTCATTGCTATATGGAACTACTGAAAGGATTGAGACTGGATTTACTGATTTCTTGTCTTTTATAAAAATAGCTAATTCCAAAAGTTTCTCAAAGTTTGAAATATTTGCAATAGGTAAAAGAATGTGTTCATTTTGAATTCCATTTGCTTTTACCCGACTGTCTGTATCATCATCAGATTCAATAATAATTTTTTTTGCAGCTTTTTCAGTAGCAAATGAAGCAATTATACAAGTTATTAAAATAAGTATAATCGTTCCGTTCAATATATTCTCATCTAGAATTCCAGCTTTATAACCCACTAAAATCACAGCAAGTGTTGCAGCCGCATGAGCACTGCTAAGTCCGAAAATTAGTTGTCGTTGTGCTTTAGAATATTTGAATATTAGTTGCGTAAACAATGCAGCAAACCATTTTCCAAGCAAAGCCACAACAGAAAGCGTTCCTGCAATAATAAGTGCCATAGGACCACTTAGAATTATGCTCATATCAACCAACATTCCTACGCTTATAAGGAAAAATGGTATAAATAAAGAATTCCCGATAAACTCAATTCGGTTCATTAATGCGGATGAATGTGGAATAAGTTTGTTTAAGGCTAATCCTGCAACGAAAGCACCAATTATTGGTTCAACGCCAGCTACTTCTGCCAAAAATGCTGCAAAAAATACCACCGCAAGAACGAAAATGTAATGCGAATGTTTCTCACTTTCCAGTTTTCGAAAAAACCACTTAGCAATTTTAGGGATTATCAGGAACATAATAGCTGAGAAAATGGCTAATGAAACTCCTAACCGTATCCAAAATTCCTGATTCAAATTACCTTGGCTGTTTCCCATAATTACAGCCAGAATAATAAGTACGGCTGTATCGGTTAAAATTGTTCCACCAACGGTAATTGCCACCGCTTGATTTTTTGAAACGCCTAATTTACTGACAATTGGATAAGCAACAAGCGTGTGTGTGGCAAACATGCTTGCAGTCAAAAAACTTGCATTAAAATCATATCCAAGTATGTAATGACATACTGGAAATCCTATCCCTAATGGAATAATGAATGTAAAAAGTCCAAACAAAAGACTTTTGTTTCTATTCGATTTAAATTCATTCATATCCATTTCAAGTCCTGCAATAAACATGATATAAAGAAGCCCGATAGTTGAAAAAAGGTCAACCGCAGAATTTTTCGCAAGGATGTTAAAACCATGCGGACCAATAACCACTCCTGCTATAATTAATCCTATGATTCCGGGAATATTTAATCTTCTCAGCAGAATGGGAGATAATAAAATGATAAATAGGATTAATGAAAATACTAATACTGGATTTCCCAATGGTAATTCAAATTCGTGCATCAAGTGTTTAAAAAAATCTGTCATTTACTGTCTCTTTAGTCTTTTATTTTTTCTGTTCAAAATTACACTATTTATTTCGAGCGTAGGCAAAAATTCAAGCTCTTTTGGTTTTTCGTTCTGGCTTTGCGTGTCGGCAAAAACCAAATGTGCTTGAATGTGTGGTCGGCTTTCTACAATGAGGCACTTAGCCAAATCTTTGATTTTGTTTTTAAATTTACTTTTTCCTAAAACCAAATCAAAGATTTGGCGGTGTTAATTCCTTGCAATTCCCTCTCACTTTGCTCTGCAACCCACATTACGTTTAGGTTTTGTTACAATTCGTTATTTTTCTTCTTCTATCAATTCAATTGCTTTTTCTAATAATTCATCTTTACTATCCTTTACCCCTTCAATAGTTGGTTTAACTTCAATATCAGGCACAATTCCAATTCTTTGTGTTTCAGTTCTGTTTGGATAATAAACACCAATTCCACTAATCATTGTCCTTATATTACCAGGCAAGTAAAAACTGGAAACATTGCCGTCAGCACCTGCGGTTGTTGAACCTATTACTATTGCATTCGAATTAACTCTGTATGCCATTGCGTGAAATTCTGCGGAACTTTGAGAGATCTCATTTACAATAATAATAACTTTGCCTTTATAAGGTTTTTTATTTTTATTACCAACATTTAATGACTTTGTATAAGTAAAGAGACCTGGGGTTTTAATATTTCCATTAGAGAAAGTAACAAATGGTAAACTTTTAGGCATTAAATACTTACTTAAATTATAAATTGGAAAATCAGAAGGGTAATTTCTAATATCAATAATCAGTCCTTTTGTGTTTTTAATTTCCTCCCAAATTTCAGGTAAGTATTCTCGTTTAAGTGTTCCATTATTAATGTAAGCAATTTCTTTATTTATGAACTTAAAGCATGTGTCATTATTTTGGTATTTGCTGTAAATATTGATTTCTTTTGTGGAAAAGGTTTTAATGTTCGTAATTTCAGATTTCCCATTTCTTTCAAACTCAATGTTTAATGTAGTATCATTTGTTCTTAAAAGCTTCTTTGCTAAATCCCGTAATTGTGTTGGGTAGTTTGACGCAGGTGTATATTTTAATTTCCTTTTTACAATATCAGATACTAACTCATTATTAATCTTTGTAATATTATCACCGATTATCAAGCCTGTTTCTAATCCAAATTTTTCGTCAAAGTAGTCTGTTACAATTGCGTTATTCTCAATAAATTTAATTTCTAAAGGAGCGTAATTTACTCCCCAATAATTTGTCAAAGCAATATCTTGACCCCAAATATTTGCATGTGTATCATGAACCCTTGCTATTAATTCTAATACTGCAAGTTTGTATTCAATTTCATTTTCAGCATCTACAAATTTCGGAATAAATTCAGTCAACACATTTTTCCAATCTTCTTCTATTAAATTTTTATAAGGAAAATAATATTGAATAATATTCCAATACCTATATAAAGACAATAAACGAAATCCTACATCTGGATATTTCATTTCTGAATATGTTGCTTCATTCTTAAAATCAGGATTACCAACTCCTTCTTGCAAGCCGACATAATAATTATCGCCTGTTCGCTAAGCATTCATTACCTTCGTTAATTCAGAAGTTAGGTTTTTTGTCAGATTAGAGTTGGTAATCCAATCTAAATCAGGTTTAATTTTAATATCTGCTTTTTCATTCTTTACTTTCGCAATAATTTCATATTTGCCAAGGTTATTTATCCAGTTGGTTAAATATTCATCTCTTTCTTTGGCATTTTTCGAATCAATGATTTTTGGTAAAACTCTGAATAGCTCGAAATCCCAATTATAATTCCCTAACGCAATGTTTGGGTGATAATATTTTAGAAAACCCCAAACCAAACCAAGTGTTTTTAAATCCTCAATTTTTTGGTCATTTAATTCAATTGCGTTTATCTTTGAACTATCGTTAAATTCAGTGTCTTTTTCTGCTTTTGAAAGTTCTTTTAATGATGCTTTGTCTAATTTCTTGCCATCAATTGTAACATCAAGATTATCAATCCACATTTTGCCTTTCCCAACTAATAATCCTCCTACTACAATTTGCTTTGCTTTTGATGGATTTAAGTCTAATTCTATTTCGTATTTATTCCAATCTGTAGTTCCTTTTACTCCACGTTTATTCATATTATCAAAACCAACCGAAGGGTCAATCCGCATCCATAAACCTGCATAACCATCAGTTACATTTTCTGTTTTGATATATCCTGTGAGTTTTATCTTTTCCCCTTGATAAATTGCAGGAATATTGTAAGCCCAAGCTTTAAAATTTGGTGTTCCTTCTTCAAATTCGATAACAGCAGAGTTTTTCCCACTTTGAGAGATTGTAGTGTCAATTTCTAAATTATAATCTCCTTTTCCAAAGTCTTTCCAATCTTTTGCTTTTCCATTTTCTAAAATCTCAAAGTCAAGATTTATTATAGAATTTTCTACTGTCTGTCCAGAAGTTGTAATTGCTAAAAAGCAAGTTATAATTAACACGGATATTCTTCTCATTTGTCTAATTGTTCTGTCTTGTTTAATGAGTTGTAACGTTTTGGTGCTTAGCGAAGAAGCGGATTTCGAAGTACTAACCTGTCTGCCAGCACTGAACTTGATGCGAAGCACAAAGCTTCATTTAAGTACTGAACCCGCTTTTTTGCCAAACGCCTGTTAGCAGTAGTTGTTATTTCATTTCTATATTCAATATTCCTTCTCCGTTTTTTCCTAAAAATTTCACAAGTATTTCTGCAAAAGCATTTGTTCCGTTATCACAATTTGTAAAAATTAAAAGTGCTTGTTTTGTTTTAGGAACAATAAATGCAATGGTATGAACACCAATATCGTCACCACCATGAACAAGGGCAAAATCTTTATGGTTATTTATGTTTTCGTCAACCCACCAACCTAAACCAAAATGTTTGTAATCATTAATCCTAACTTGGTCTGCAATCATTTCTTTGTATAATTTGTCAGATAAGCCTGCGCCATTCAATATATGAACCAAAAACTTAGAATAATCTTCAACTGTCGTTAGTAAATTGTCTGCTGCATTGGCAGTTTTATTTTTCTGGGTTTCATAAAGTTCCCCTTTTTCATTATGCCACTTTGCAAACCTTGTTGAATCCATTTTTTCATCCCAAATAAATCTGGTGTCCTTCATTTTCAGAGGCTTAAAAATCAATTCACTTGCTAATTGTTCTAATGATTTCTTAAACTTCTTTTCTAGGGCTTTTCGTAAGTATTCATAACCTTCTCCCGAGTATTGATATTTTGTTCCAGACTCAAATTCAAAGGATAATTTACCGTCTTCATTATTTCCTCTCCAATTTGGAAAACCTGTTTGGTGGCTTAATATAATTCTTGTAGTTAATAATTTGGCTCGTGGGTCGTTCGCAACATCAGGGTCGGTATAATATTTATAAATAGCTTCGTCTAAATCCCATTTCCCTGCATTTATTAATTTTAAAGCAACAATGGCTGTAATTGGCTTTGTCATTGATGCAACATTCCATATTGTATTTATTGGTGCTGGTTTGTTTGTCTGTAACTCTCCAAACACGCTTATTTGCTCAATTTTGCCATCTTTAACGAAACCAATGCCCAATGCAGGAATATGTTTTTGTTTTAGCCATTTTTCAGTTTCGTTTTTGTCAGTAAACAAAAGTTCTTGATTAAACGGCTTCTCAAAATCTTTATGGTCGTAGCTTAAACCTTTTGATAATTTAAAATTTCCATTTTCTAAAATCCATATGTGCGTAAATTTAGCAATGCTAGTGAGGTATTCAGATTTATCATCTTCAATTGCATAAAAATTATGAATACCTGTTTGAATAACTCCATACAAAACACCATTTTTTTCTAAAGGATAAATTTCCATTTTATTTTCGGCTAATTTTCTTTTGGGCTTGTATGCTAATTGGCAAAGTCCGTTTTTAATGCTAGTAATAAATTCAGTTTTTGAATTTGTAATTCCTGCTTGGTCATGATAAAATTCAAAACTTTCACTTTTTCACTTACG
>Ga0154347_1283_pt3 | contig 25042 bp, 18 predicted proteins | sample RifGroA2_FD_115875 | JGI IMG/M metagenome (GOLD analysis project Ga0154347, IMG submission 115875) | Bacteroidetes bacterium GWA2_31_9
TGATGAGCTGTTTCCAAATCTCTTTGCCAAATCGCCTCCAGGAACTTGGAATGAATATGAGCCAGAAATCATTGTAAAAGTAATAGACGAATCTCTAATTGTCTGCGAATAAAGAGCAGAAAACAATAATAAAAAAGAGGCTACTAAAATATGCTTCATTGTGCGATTAAAACGCAATATTACTAAAAAAGTACTTATGACACTAAATTATAATTACAATCCACGTTGCCACTCTTCTCTTAATCTAACATCTTTATCATTGTTGATTGCTTTTGTAAGCTTTTCAAGCATTGAATCCTTATCTCTTGATAAAATTCCTTTTAGAATTAAATAATTTGAAGCATGGTCGCTACGGAAAATTGTACTTTCGAGAATGCTTTTATCAATCATGGTATAAAGTTCCTTAAACAAATCTGTCTGCGACATTCTAATATAATCTCCATTTAATTGTGATGAGTAATGCTCTTCACCAAAAGGGAAGCTTAAAACCAATGTTGAGAAAAAATCGGGTTGCGATGCAGTTATTATTTTAGCAGAATTTTCGGCATGTTGCTCTGTGTATTTTTTGCCACCAAGTCCGTTCAAAAACATTACTGAACTTTTTATTCCTGCAGCTTTTAATTTCAAAAGTGCATCTAAAGTTGAATTATAGGTTTCTCCTTTATTAATTACTCTTAGCAACTCATCATCGCCTGACTCTACTCCTATGTAAAGAATTTTTATTCCGGCTTCTCGCAATAATTTTAATTCTTCGATACTTTTTGAGTTAATATTTTTTGGCAATGCATAAGCACTTATTCTTTGAATTTTTGGAAAAGCAGCGTTAAGATTGTCAATTATTTTGTGTAATTTTTTTGGACTTAAAATAAATGAATCTCCATCGGCAAGAAAAATCTTAACAGGATGATTTGTAAGGTTTTTAAATCTTGAAATTTCATCTGCTATTTGTTCCTCATTCTTAATTTTGAATGATTTAGTTTTATACATTTCGCAAAACTTACAATTATTCCACGAACAACCAGATGTAACCTGAAATATTATAGAATTTGCCTCGCTTGGTGGTCTAAAAAGTGGATATTCGTAATCAATTGGGAAACTCATAAGCCTTGTTTGAAAAATTTATGTTGTAAAAATAATCTAAAATCAAATAATTTATAATTAATTCGTAAATTAGCGTTAATTTATTTGTGATTGAAGATGTAATAAGTAAAATTTAAAAGTAAAAAAATGCGAATTACTAATTAACAAACAGAAGATTTATGCAACTGAATAAAACAAATGTTATAGAAAATGCACATAAGTATGCAGAACTTGTACGGAAACAATTTAATCCTTATAAAATTGTTCTATTTGGTTCTTATGCAAAAGGCAACTGGGCTGAAAATAGCGATATTGATATTGCGGTAATTGTAGAAAATATAAATGATGATTTTTTAACAACTTCAAAAATGCTTAATAAACTTACAAGAAATATTGATTATAGAATAGAGCCTATATTACTCGAAAAGAATGATGATAGGAGTGGTTTTTTATCATCAATTTTATTATATGGTATAACTTTATAAAACATCTATGAAAAAACCTCAACCCAAAACCGCCTGTAAATAAACTATTAGCAAAAAAATATATAAATGAAAAAACTAGCTACTCTGATATTAATTTTAATATCATTTTATGGTTACTCAAATATGAGAGCTTATTTCTATTATGCCCCTTTTTATAATCAAAATCAAGGTTCAATTTTAGAAACATATCTAACAGTTATTGGAAATTCTGTTTCGTTTAAACTGAACGAAAACAACAAGTATCAATCTTCATTAGAAGTAGTTATGTTGTTCAAACAAGATGGAAAAATTCAGGAATTTATGAAATACAACCTGTTAAGTCCTGAAGTTGCAGATTCTGTTACTTTTCCAAATTTTATTGACCAGCAAAGAATTTCTCTAAAAAATGGAACTTATTATTTTGAACTTTCAATTAAAGACAATAACGATACTTTAAAAAAATATACCATTTCTGATGTCATTACTGTTGATTATAGTAGCGATGCTTTTGAATTTTCTGGAATTCAATTTATTGAATCATACAAACAAACTATTGAACAAAATAAACTAACAAAAAACGGATACGACCTTACGCCTTATGTTTCTGATTTTTATCCAACCAATATGAATCAGTTTATTTTTTATTGCGAGCTATATAATACAAATAAACTTGTTGGTGAAAATGAAGAATATCTTTTAATGTATTACCTTGAAAGTGCTTCGAGCAAAGTAACTTTGAATGATTATTCTAAAATTAAGAAACAAAAAGCCCAAAGTCAAACCGTAATATTTGGTGAATTAAATATCGAAAAGCTTCCATCTGGCACTTACAACCTTGTAATTGAAATACGTAGCAGAGAAAACACTATATTAAAAATGAAGAAAATAACTTTTACAAGAAGCAAACCATCATTAGATAAGTTAATTCCAGAATTTGACGAGGGCGAAGTTGCAAGCTCCTTTGTTGCTCAATATACTAATGTTGACACTTTAATAGAATATATAAATTGTACTTTTCCAATTAGCGATAATATGGAAACTGTATATGCAAAAACTCATATCGAAAGCAACAATATCAAAAACATGCAAAGTTACTTTTATGGATTTTGGGTAAAAAGAAATTTTAATCATCCCGAACAAGCTTGGAATAATTACAAAGAGCAAGTAAAAATGGTTAACCATTTATATAGCAGCCAGATAAGAAAAGGTTACGAAAGCGATAGAGGAAGAGTTTATTTGCAATACGGAGCACCAAATACAGTAAGCGAAAGCCAACATGAACCAAGTGCTTATCCTTATGAAGTTTGGCATTATTATGTAATTAAAGATGAAACAAATAAGAAATTCATTTTCTACAATCCTCAAATTGCAGGCAACGATTACGATTTATTACACTCCGATGTAACAGGCGAAATTTATACTAAAAACTGGGAAAGGGTTTTACATAAACGAAATACTACTTTATCAAATCCTGACGAGAAAAATGCTGATGAACATTATGGTGGAAAAGCTAAAGATATGTTTGATAACCCACGTTAAAAAGACCCAAAATCCAAGCTCCAAAATTCAAGCTCAAAGCTTTTAATTAGAAAGTGAGAAAATGGGAAGGTAAGAAAGTGGGAAGTGAAGAAAATGAGAAAGTGGGAAAACTTGAAAAGTAAATGTTATAAGTTAACAGTAAATGGTAATCAGTCTCAAAATGTAGGTGTCCAAAATAACAATTTAACAATGTAACAATTTAACCATGATTCCTAAACATTAATGAATAAACTCGGATTTTATATAATTTATATCCTTCTAAAAGCAACTTCATTTTTGCCTTTTTTCATCTTACATTTGATTTCCGATTTTTTGTATTTTCTGATTTTTCACGTTCTTAAATATCGCCGGAAAGTTGTTACAGAAAACTTAATAAATTCGTTTCCAGAAAAAAACATAACCGAAATAAAACAAATTGAAAAAGGATTTTATCGACATTTATGCGATTTGATAATTGAAAACATTAAGTTGCTAAATATCAGCCCAAAAGAAATTGAAAAACGTTGTAAAATAAAAAATCCTGAATTGCTTAATAAGTATTACGACGAAGGAAAAAGTATTATTGCAGTTGTTGGACATTATTGCAATTGGGAATGGGGAATTATGCTTCCGATAGTTTGCAAACACAAGGTTCTGGCTATTTACAAACCCATTTCCGATAAAAACTTCAACGAATTTTATAAAAATATGCGTTCACGTTTTGGCGTTGAACCAATTTCGATGAAAGAAACATTTAAACGAATGTTTTATTACGACAGAAACAATCAACCAATTTTGACTGTTTTTATTGGCGACCAAACTCCTCATATAGGAGAAATTCAGTACAGTATGCCCTTTTTAAATCAAAATACTCCTGTTTTTATTGGAACTGAACGAATTGCCGAAAAATTGAATCATGTTGTAGTATTTCTGAAAATGCAAAAAGTAAAACGCAGCTATTACGAAGTTGATGCAGTTCTGCTAAACGAAAATCCAACACAAATGAAGGAATACGCACTTACAAACCAACACGTAAACTTTCTCGAAGATATAATTAAAGAAAAACCTGATTATTGGCTTTGGTCGCATAGACGGTGGAAGTATGCGAAAAAGGCTTTTAAAACATAAAAAAAGTTGAGAGTATTATAAATTTACATTCGTAAACTCCTTATTTTCAAAACTGCGAAAGCCTAATTCTTGAAGTTTTCTAAAGAAACACTGTGTTCTCTTATTGACACTATGTATTGCATATAAGTGATTAAATTTTAAAATATTTTAAAGAAAAACAGGTTAAAAATAAGGCAAAAACAAAAAAATAAATTTTCAGTTTTTTAATTTTTTTCAGTTTTTCAATTTTTGATTAACTTAGCCGAGTTTGAAAAGCAAGTAATATGTACGAATATATAATTGGTAAAATATCTCAGCTTAATCCTGCATACACTGTTATAGAGTGTGGTGGTATTGGATATCATGTTTTGATTTCTTTAAATACATATTCAATGTTGGAAGCTAATAATGATGCAAAATTGTATATACATCAGGTTGTTCGTGAAGATGCTCACTTACTTTTCGGTTTTTTTGAAAAGTCAGAAAGAGAAATGTTCCGTTTACTAAATACCGTTTCGGGAGTTGGAGCAAATACTGCTCGAATGATTTTGTCGTCGCTTAATCCACAGGAGTTGCAAATGGCAATTACAGGAAGCAACGTAAATGCACTGAAAAATGTAAAAGGAATAGGCTTAAAAACTGCTCAACGAATAATTGTCGATTTAAAAGATAAAATTTCAAAAACGAGTGTTTCCGACGAATTATTTTCTGGCACATACAATACAATTAAGGACGAATCGTTATCTGCTCTAATTATGTTAGGTTTTCCTAAAAATATATCGGAAAAGATTGTAGATAAGATTCTTGCTGAAAATAATAAGATTTCAGTCGAAGGTCTTATTAAAGAAGCTTTAAAGAGTATGTAATGATATTTATGATGTACGATTTATGATTTACAATTTAAGAATTTGGTGATTTAGAAATTTTGAATTTTACTGCGATAACTAATAACAAAAATATAAACTCGAACCCAAACTTGAGACTTCAAATATTTAAACCGATGACGAACTACAAACAACAAACTACAACCGAGCTTGCGAGCTCAACGAAGTTAAACAACAAACATTTTCAAGTTTGAGAGGAATTTTAAAATATACTTTTTCGTTTATTCTGTCTGTATTCCTTTGGTTTGCTATATGGGATTCTAATGCTGGAATTAATCCTTATCTTTATCAAAATCCAAGTTCCAAGTCCAAAGAGGAAAAAAATGAGCAGTATTCAGTAAACAGTAATCAGTCGCCAGATGAACATAGCCAAAATAACAATTTAACAGTTCAACATTTCGACAAGCTCAATGCACCGCAATTTAACAATTTAAATGAGACTTCAAACTTCAATCTTCAAACTTTAAACTTCCCTCCAGACAGCACTATTTCAGACACATCTAAGGATTTAAAATATCCAATCAGTAGTGAAGATGGATATCCTTTTTCAAACTCTAACCGACAATCAGGATTATATCTGAAAGACCCTTCGAATATTAAGACAGAAATAGAGTATGACCCTAAGACAAATGAATATATCTTCAAAGAAAAAATAGGAGATCAAAACTATCGAAATCCTAATTCAATGACTCTCGAAGAATACCGAAAGTATGATTTTGATCAAGGAGTTAAAAAATATTGGAAACAAAGAGCAGCTAGTGAAAGTGGTCAATATCAGTTTTCTATTATACCAAAGCTTCATATAGGCGGTGAAGTTTTTGACCGTATTTTTGGAAGTAATACTATTGATATAAAACCGCAAGGATCTGCCGAATTAATTTTTGGACTTCAGATTAATAAAATTGACAATCCAATATTGCCCGAAAAACAGCGACGTAGCACTACTTTCGATTTTCAGGAAAAAATTCAAATGAATGTTACAGGTCAGATTGGCGATAAAATGAAACTAGCCACAAACTACAATACCGAAGCTACTTTTGAATTTGAAAACAAAATGAATCTTGCATACGAAGGCAAAGAAGATGAGATAATTCGTAAAATTGAAGCAGGAAATGTTAACCTTCCGCTAACAGGCTCATTAATAACCGGAAGTCAAAGTTTATTTGGAATTAAAACTGAATTACAATTTGGGAAGTTAACAGTAACAAGTATTTTCTCGCAACAAAAAGGAAAAACTCAAGTTATTGAAGTTCAGGGCGGTGCACAAACCAACGAATTTGAAGTTTATGGCGATAATTACGAAGCAAATAAACATTTTTTCCTTTCGCATTATTTTTACCATCATTACGAACAAGCACTTAAAACATTACCTGTAATAAATTCAGGAATTAATATTACTAAAGTTGAAGTTTGGGTAACAAATAAATCTGGAAACTTTGAAGAATCCCGAAATATTGTAGCGTTACTTGATTTAGCTGAAAAACAAAGCGATATTTATTCAGCCATTCCTAATGGATATTTTCAGCAGGGAATTGGAGGCGAATATCCTCGTAACGAACTAAATACGGTTTATGATAAAGTCACTTCTAGTACTATTGGAGACATTAGAAATATTAATTCGGTGTTAAGTTCTTTAAGTAATATTGGATCAAACTTTAACGGAGGCAAAGATTTTGAAAAAATTGAAAATGCACGTAAACTTGCCCCATCTGAATATACTATTAATAATAAACTTGGTTATATTTCTCTTAATTCTGCATTAAATTCAGATGAAGTTTTAGCTGTTGCTTACGAATATACTGTTGGAGGTCAAACATATAGAGTTGGTGAATTTTCAAATTCGGGTGTTCCTGCTCCTCAAACTTTAGTTTTAAAATTGATTAAAGGTACTTCACTAACTCCACGACTTCCAAACTGGAGATTAATGATGAAAAATGTTTATGCAATTGGGGCATATCAAATTAAAGCTGAGGGCTTTGAAATGCAGGTTATGTATCAAAACGATAAAACTGGAAAGGCTGTAAATTATATTTCAGATGGAGATATTAATCATAAAATATTAATTCAGGTCTTAAATCTTGATAGATTAAATTCACAATCAGATCCATATCCTGATGGACAATTTGATTTTATTGATGGATATACAGTTACGTCATCAAATGGTCGAATAATTTTTCCGGTTTTGGAACCATTTGGTAATTATTTAGAGGCTAAAATTGGAAATACTTCAATTGCAGAAAAATATATATTTCCCGAATTGTACGATTCTACTCAAAGTACTGCAAAGCAAATTGCTTCAAAAAATAAATTTTTCCTTCAAGGTAAATATCAATCATCATCAAGTTCCGAAATTCCTCTGAATGCTTTAAATGTTCCACAAGGATCAGTGGTTGTTACTGCTGGAGGAAGGCAATTGGCTGAAAATGTTGACTATACTGTTGATTATACATTGGGGAGAGTAAAAATAATAAATACAGGTTTGCTTGAATCTGGTACTCCTATTAAAATTTCGCTCGAAAGTAATTCGATGTTTAGCATGCAAAGTAAAACTTTAATGGGAACACATTTGGATTATAAAGTTTCGAATAATTTTATGCTTGGAGCAACAATTTTAAATTTGACAGAGAGACCGTTAACACAAAAAGTAAATATTGGAGATGAACCAATTTCGAATACAATTTGGGGATTCGATGGTACTTATAAAACCGATGTTCCTTTTTTGACCAAATTAGTCGATAAAATTCCATTTATTGAAACAAAAGAAATGTCTTCAATTGTTGTAAATGGTGAGTTTGCACATTTAATTCCCGGACATTCGAGAGCAATTGATAAAGCTGGTACAGCTTACATTGACGATTTTGAAGGTACAAAAACTTCAATGGATATTCACTCTTATGGAGGATGGTATATGGCTAGTACTCCTCAAAAGCAAAATGATTTATTTCCAGAAGCAAACAATATTGATTCAATAAGTTATGGCTTTAATAGAGCTAAACTTGCTTGGTATGCAATTGATCCAATTTTTCTTAGAAATAATTCATCTACTCCTGATCATATAAAAAATAATCCCGATTTACAATCAAATCATTTTGTTAGAGAAGTATTTGAAAAAGAGATATTTCCATATAAAGATCCTCCAAATAATATTCCTACAAATATATCCGTATTAAACTTAGCTTTTTATCCTCAAGAAAAAGGACCATATAATTATGATGTTTTACCAACAAACTATTCGTCAGGTATTGATGCAAGTGGAAAGTTGGTAAATCCAAAATCTAGATGGGGTGGTATAATGCGAAAAATCGAAACAAGCGATTTTGAAGCTGCAAATATTGAATATGTTGAGTTTTGGATGATGGATCCATTTGTTGACGATACTAGTCATAGTGGTGGAGAGTTATTTTTGAATTTAGGTGATATTTCTGAAGATATTTTGAAAGATTCAAAAAAATCTTTTGAAAATGGATTTCCAACTTCAGAGAATGTAGTAAATGTTGATACTACTATTTGGGGTAGAGTTCCTAAAATTCAGTCTTTGGTAAATGCTTTCGATAATAACGAAGAAGCCAGACCATATCAGGATGTTGGATTTGATGGACTAAGAGATGAGGATGAAAGAACATTCTTCTCTTCAAGTGGTTATCATGCTTACTTAGATGCTATTGGAAATGCCTTTGGAACTGGTTCTGCTGCTTATCAGTCTGCATACAATGACCCTTCAAGCGATAATTTCCATTATTTTAGAGGAAGTGATTTTGATGCACAACAACTTAGTATTCTTGATAGATATAAGAAATTCAATTTACCTCAAGGCAATTCACCAACTGCTACTCAGTCTCAGAATAATTATCAAGAAGTAGGTACGATTCTTCCAGATATTGAGGATTTTAATAGAGACAACACTCTTAACGAATCAGAAAATTATTTTCAGTATAAAATTAATATTAAGCCTGAAAATATGATAGTTGGTGAAAATTTTATTACCGATAAAGTTCAATATACAGCAACTTTTAAAAACAACCAAACAAGTGTTGTAAGCTGGTATCAGTTTAAAGTTCCTGTTGCAGAGTACGAAAAAGTTGTTGGTGCAATTTCAGATTTTAAATCAATTCGTTTTATACGTTTATTCGTTAAAGGATTTGAAAAAGAAGTTATTATGCGATTTGCTACAATGGATTTAGTACGAGGCGATTGGAGAAAATATAAATTACCATTAAATGAAGCTGTGCCAGTATTTTCAAATCCTGAAACCGAACAGATTGGCTTCGATATATCAGCTGTAAATATTGAGGAAAATGGAAAGAGAACACCTGTTAACTATGTTTTACCTCCAGGCATTGACAGAGTTATTGATCCTACAAATCCTGCTTTAAGGCAACTAAACGAACAATCAATTGTGTTAAAAGTATGTGAACTTAGTGATGGTGATGCCAGAGCTGCATACAAAAATGTTGATTTGGATTTACGTCAGTACAAAAGAATTCAAATGGATGTTCATGCTGAAGCAATGGAAGGAATGCCATTAAATAATAACGATGTTTCGGTATTTATTCGTTTGGGATCAGATTATACAAATAATTACTATGAATATGAAATTCCACTTCAAATAACTCCTTCTGGATGGTATGAGAATGGCGAAGTTGACGAACCAGATAGGCTTATAGTGTGGCCCGATGCAAACAGATTTAATATTGAACTTAGTAAATTAATTGAAGTTAAAAATAGTAGAAATGATGCTATGAGGCAAGATGGCTCTACTATAACTTATACAACTCCATTTCCAATTTTTGATGGAAATAATAGAATAACAATTACTGGTAGCCCAAATTTAAGTAATATTCGAACTATAATGATGGGTATCAAAAATAGAAGTAAATATACGAATCTGACAAAATATAACGATGATGGCTTGCCAAAATGTGTTGAAGTATGGCTTAATGAATTGAGAATGACCGATTTTAACGAAAAAGGCGGATGGGCTGCTAATGCTAGAGTTACAACAAAACTTGCCGATTTTGGAACAGTTACCATAGCAGGAAATACCAGTAAACCAGGATTTGGAAGTATTGAAAAGAAAGTAAACGAACGTCAGAAAGAAGAAATTAATCAATATGATATTTCATCTAATTTCGAACTAGGTAAATTTTTCCCTGAAAAAGCAAAAATTAATATTCCAATGTATGTTGGATTTTCTGAAGGATTTGAAAACCCACAATATTACCCTCTCGACCCAGATGTTCCATTAAAAGAAGCAATTAAAAATGCCGAAACTAAAGGTCAAAAAGATAGTATCAGAAAAAATTCAATAGAATATACCAGACGAAAGAGTATAAATTTTACTAACGTAAGAGTAAATCAAGTTTCTGCAAAACCAAAAGTGTGGGATGCTGGAAATATTGCTTTAAATTACTCTTACAGTGAGACTTTTAGCCGTAATATTAGTACTGAATCTAATTTATTGAAAAATTATAGAGGAGGTTTAGCGTATAACTATTCGACAACACCTAAGGAAATTACACCATTTAGTAAATCAAAATTATTAAATGGAAAATCTTTGAAAATCATTAAAGACTTCAATTTTAGTTTAGTTCCAACCCAAATATCATTCAGAACTGATTTAAATCGAGATTATAATGCAATAAAACTACGAGACATTAGTAATCCGGATAATATAATGCCATCATCGTATAAGAAAAACTTCTTATGGGGTAGATATTATGATTTTAAATATAATCTGACAAAAAATTTAAAAATTGATTTTTCTGCTACAAATATGTCTCGAATTGATGAGACACAAGGAAGAGTTGATAAGATGGACAATGGAACTGATTATGAAGATACTTTAACATATAAGCATTGGAGAGAGTCGGTTACGAAAAGTATGAAAGATTGGGGAAGAACCACACAATATCATCAAACTCTAAATGTAAATTATACTTTGCCAATTAATAAAATTCCACTTTTTAACTGGATGAATATTTCTGCAAGATATACAGGTACTTATGATTGGTTGGCTGGTCCAATTACCGACGATACACTAAAGCTTGGTAATACTTTAAAAAATTCTAATACTGCACAAATTAATGGTCAGATAAATATGTTAAACCTTTATAATAAAATAAAATACCTAAATAAGTTAAATCAAAATTCAAAAAAACCAAAAAACAAAAAAGAAATAAAAACTGAAAAAGTTACTTTTGAAAAGGATGGAGTAAATTTAAAAGCAAATACAGCTAGAGTTATTAGTCATAAACTTGGAACAGAAGACGTGAAAGTTACTGCTGTTGATAGCGATGGAAAAGCTGTTGCTGGAGAAACTGAAATAGTTAACGAAAATAAAATTCGCTTTACAACAAAACAAGATTATAGTGGGGTAAAAATTACTGTTAATGGAAATAAGGAAAAGAAAGAAAGTATATTTAAAGTAGTTGTTGATAATACTTTATTAGTAATGATGGGAGTCAAAAATATGTCATTATCATACTCTGAAAATGATGGGACTTTATTGCCAGGTTATTTGCCTCACACTAAGTTTTTTGGGATGGAACATTATTATCCTGATTCTGCAATTTTTAAAAAAGAAATAGCATCTTCTTATGCTCCTGGAATTCCATTTATTTTAGGATGGCAGGATAGAGATTTTGCTCGTAAAGCTGCTGCTAATGGATGGATATCAAATGATTCAGCATTAAATGCAGCTTATACAATGACAGTATCAAAAAATTGGAATTTCCGTAGCAATATTGAACCTGTAAAAGGAATGAGAATTGACCTAAATGCTTCACACAGTAAAACAGAAAATATAAATGAATATTATATTGCTAAAAATTCAAACGATTTTGAAGCTCTAAATCACACTGTATCTGGTAATTTCAGTATGTCAGTTATTACGTGGGGATCAGCATTTGAGAAGAAAGGAAAAAAAGGAGATTATACTTCAAAAACCTTTGAAAAATTTAAAGAAAATAGAATAACTATTGCAAAAAGATTAGCCTCAAATAGAGCCGATGCAAATAGCTCTTTAACCGACCAGTCGTTATTCTATGAGCCATCTTTGCTTGACGATGCTGGATTTCCTGATGGATATAATAGAACATCGCAAGATGTAATGATTCCTGCATTTTTAGCCGCTTATACAAATAAAAGTGCGGATAAAGTATCGCTATCAGCTTTTCCAGAAGCAATTCACATGCAACCTAATTGGAGAGTTACCTATGATGGTTTATCAAAAATAAATTTTCTTAAAAAATATTTAAAAACTGTTAATATTAGCCATTCTTATAGGTCAACTTATAATGTAGGTTCATATTCAACAAACCTTCAATGGCAGAATCAAAGCGATGGATTTAGTTATATTAGAGACTTACAAGACAATTTTATAGCTGAAAATGAGATTAATTCAATTTCTGTAAGTGAACAATTTGGTCCACTATTCGGAATAGATATGATTTGGAATAATAGTCTATCTACAAAATTTGAGATTAAGAAATCACGAAATTTGTCATTAACTTTTTCAAATAATCAGCTAACAGATATGTCAACAGATGAATATGTTATTGGAGCTGGTTATCGTTTTAAGGATGTTAAGTTTTATATAAAATCTGGAAGTAGTAATAAGAAGGAATACAAGAGTGATTTGAATTTAAGAGCAGATTTTTCAGTCAGAAATAATATTACAATTTTAAGAAAAATTGAAGAAAACATTGATCAACCTACGACTGGTCAATCGAATATAACTTTAAAGCTTTCTGCCGATTATGTCTTAAGCGAAAGATTCAATATTAGATTATTCTTTGATAAAATAATGAATAATCCAAAAGTTCCAAATACTTATAAAAACTCAAATACAAACGTTGGAGTAAGCGTTAAATTTACCTTAACTCAATAATGTAGTCTGTTTTTTTATGTTTTACAAAATTTGTATAAACATTTGAGAACTTTATTTTTTTAATTTCGTTTCAATAGTATATCTATATTATCATGTTTGGAAAGAAAAAAAATACCGACTGCCTTGATAAAGATAAGTTCAAAGAATTTTTGAGAATCGCAAAACATCAATTTATTCTAAAAACTAAAAAATATATTTATTTTATTTTGTTAGGCAGAGAGGTTCATTATAGCGATGAATGTTTTATCGCTCATAATGAGGTAACTGGCGAAATAGATATAGTTAAATTTAGTGATATATTATCCGTAATTATTGATGGGAAAGAGACAAAATTTAGCTAGCATTTGTAAGAAAACTCCAAATAACAAAAAACAAATGTCAAACAAATTCCAATTATTAAAAATTCAATTTTCAAAACATTTCGGATATTAGATAGTGCCTCTAAGAAAACTCTAAGTGAAACTTTCAAAATAACTTCCACTAATTGAACTTCAGAACTCCTTACCTCTCGTAGAATATAAGTACGGAGATTTCAAACCCAGTTCAATTAACCTAAAAATAATAATCTAAACTCCCTGTTATATTTGCGATACTAAAAGCCTTATATTCTGCATTTTTATATTCGCAATAATCCATGTTAATTTCATAAAAAGAACTCTCTAAAAGAGGCTTTTTTTTGGAAAATGCAACGCAAGCATAAATGAAGCTTTGTGATTTTTCTTTTACTTTTTTATCGAAAAAAGTAACAAAAACTCTTTGTTTGTGAGAACTCACTCCGCCTTCGGCTTCGCTCAAACAGCTCACAAACAATAAGGAATTGGCATCATGCTTCGCAGTTCTTAAAAAAAATGTCTGCTAATTTTTCACATTCTAAAATGGCTTGTTTCAATTATGTTTGTGATTCCAAATCAAATTAAAACACCTTTTTAGTGAGGTCAGATGTATAAACAAAAATATCCGTTTTTTTTTGCGAACTAATGTTCTGTCTTTATTGATTTTGCTTGTATGGGTAAGGAGTTCTGAAATTACAAATTCGTGCAATTTGTATCAAAAATAAATTTCGATGTAACATCATTTATTAAACCAAAACCTTTCCAGTCATTTTTTCTGGAATTTCCAAACCCATAATTTTCAAAATTGTTGGAGCTACATCGGCGAGTATTCCGTTTCCAATTTTCTTGTATCTATTTGAAATCAAAATACATGGAACAGGGTTTAATGAGTGTGCTGTATTTGGACTTCCATCATCGTTAACTGCATAATCGGCATTTCCATGATCTGCAATAATCATAGCTTGATAGCCGTTTTCAATTGCTATTTTAATAACATCATCAACGCATTTGTCGATTGTTTTAACTGCTTTTTGAATTGCTTCGTAAACGCCTGTATGACCGACCATATCGCCATTTGCAAAGTTCAGACAAATAAAGTCAACTTCTCCTTTTTTGATTTCAGGAATAATTGCATCTCTGACTTCAAATGCACTCATTTCAGGCTTTAGGTCGTAAGTTGCAACTTTTGGAGATTGTACTAAAAGTCGTTTTTCGTTTTCAAATTCCTGTTCACGACCTCCAGAAAAGAAAAATGTAACATGTGCATATTTTTCAGTTTCGGCAATTCTAATCTGTTTTTTTCCATTTTTCGCCAAAACTTCACCAAGTGTCATTTCTACATTATCTTTATCGTAAATCACATTTACATTTTTGAACGTATCGTCGTAGCGAGTCATTGTAACATAATAAAGCGGAAGGGTTTTCATTTCAAACTCAGGCATATCTTTTTGTGATAGAGCAATCGAAATTTCACGCAATCTGTCAGTACGGTAATTGAAGCAAAAAAACACATCTCCTTCTTTAACCTTTCCTATTGGATTTCCGCAATTATCAACTCTTACAATTGGTTTTATAAATTCATCAGTTACGCCAGCATCATAAGAATCTTTCATTGATTTTACTATGTCCAAAGAGGGTTCCCCAATTCCCTTTACTAATAAATCGTAACCAATTTTAACTCTTTCCCAGCGTTTATCTCTGTCCATTGTATAATAACGACCAACAAGAGAAGCTATTTTTCCGTTCGATGTTTTCAGGTGATTTTCAAGATTTTGGACAAATCCTAATCCGCTATGAGGGTCAGTATCACGACCATCGGTAAGTGCATGAATAAAAACGTTTTGTAGTCCGTACTCCTTTGTAATATCGCAAAGTTTGTATAAATGGTAATCCATTGAGTGAACTCCGCCATCAGACACTAAACCAATGAAATGAACACTTTTGTTATTATCTTTTGCATATTGAAAAGCTTTTACTATTTCAGGATTATTTCCGATAGTATTTTCTCGAATATCAATATTTATTTTTACTAAATCTTGATATACAACTCTTCCTGCACCAATATTCATGTGTCCAACTTCTGAATTTCCCATTTGACCATCGGGCAATCCCACATTTTCGCCTGATGTTAAAAGTTGCGAGTTTGGATATTTTGCCTTAAGTGCATCAATATTAGGTGTTCCGGTTGAAAAAATAACATCAGATTTTGTATGATTTCCAATTCCCCAACCATCAAGTATCATTAGTAGAAATTTGTTGTTTTCCATTGCATTAAATTTTAAACAAAGCTATTAAATTAGAATCATTATAAGAATTTTTAATTCTAAAAATATCTAATATAAAAATATAACAATTGACTATCTATCACGTTAACCATAGCAATAAAACCTTAAAACTTATGAAAATTAACAGTAAACTAATTTGGAAAATTATTTCAATTATCTTGCTTATTATAAGCATATTGGCATTCATCTTTAGGTTTCATCTTCGCTTGATGATTCCTTTTAGTTATCATCATTTTACTACTGTAATGATATTGCAGCTAATTATTTTTAATATAATCAACATTATAATATTTGTTGTAAAATTGAAGACAAAAAACTGGTTAAAAACAATATTGTCTATAGCCTCAGTAATTGGATATATTTTTATTTTAACAAAAGTAAGTACAAATAATAGAAAAGAAGAAATGGCTAAGTTTCTACAAGAAAATGAACAGAGCCTAATTTCAATAGTGCAATATGTTAATGAAAATAATCTAAAAGAAGGTGATGCAAGAAATATGGAGCTTATGAAGAAAGCAAATGAGATGAACCTTGAGTTCTATATTATAAAAAAAGATGTAATTTTCTTTAGAATATTTGATCTTTTATTTTTTAATTATGATTATGGAATTGCTTATTCTGAAAAAGAATTTAACGAATCTCCAAAATTTAATTATAAATATATGACTCCTTATTCTGACTGGTTTAAAGTAAAAGATAATTGGTATTATTATGAATTGGCAGATTAATTAATTTAAACCTCAATTCTCTCAAAAGCATCCACAAAAGAATCCTTTGTAACGTTATAAATTTTCACATTTATAGATTTGCTGTATTCTTCCATTTCCCAATAACTTTGGAATGAATAAACCCATTTTATAAGAATTTCGTGAAGTTTTCGCTGACCTTTGCCTTCTTTGTGAACGGGAAGGGCTTTAGCCGTTTTTTCGTCGTAGAAGTGCTTTTGTGTAAGCAAAACTTCATTATTTTCGTTAACCCATAAATCTTTAAACCAAGAATGGTCGGCACCTGCAATATAAATTTTTGTATAGCCTGAATTTATTGCAGACAAAATGCTTGGAATTAATACATTATGAGGGCGTGGCATTCCAAGATTATTTTTGTAACAGTAATATTTGAAAAATTTGAATCCATCAACGGGAGTGGGGTTGTAATAAACAACTTTGATATTGCTGTTTTTTTCAATATTTATGCTCCATCGTTTATATTTTTTTGCACTTGCATGCACAAAAAGAAACATTTCCCAATTGGTTTTTTCTGCAATTGATATAAATAATTTATCGCTTCTATCAATGTGGCTTTGTTCAACATTTTTGCTCCAAAGCTCAATAGCATTTATTACATAAAAACGTGGTTTTAAGCTTGTAAAATAGACTGTTTCAGCAAAATGATTAACACACATTAATTCTTTAGTTTCCAGAAAGTTCTTATGCTCAGAAATAAAGTCATTTAATGACGGTCCGTTTCCAAGAATAAGGCAGTCTTTAGTATCAGATGTAATTTTGTGTTTTGAAATGAATAAATCCGACAATATTAAAATTTTAATTAATGTCAGAGTCGAATTAACAAGGTTGAATATAAATGTTTGTATTTTAACCATTTTCAGTAACTAGAATTATTGTTAATAGTCGAACAAATATAATTAAAACTATAATTACTTTGCAACTTCAAGTTTTTTCTTTGGAAACACAATTGATGCAATAATACTTACACTTAAAATACCTAGAATTATATATAAACTATGGCTTGTTGTGAAACCTATTTCGCTTAACCAATGGTGAAAAATCATTTTTGAGCCAATAAATGTTAGCAATACAGCAAGTCCAATTTTAAGGTAATGAAACAAATCAACTACATTAATCACTAGAAAAAATAAAGAACGAAGTCCAAGTATGGCAAAAATATTTGAGAAAAATACAATGTATGGGTCTTTTGTAATTGAAAATATAGCTGGAACTGAGTCAACAGCAAAAATTAAATCGGTAAATTCAATAACAATCAATACTATAAAAAGAGGTGTAATAAATAATTTTTTGTTTTTTCTAATGAAAAAATAATGTTTTACATATTTTGGAAATACAGCAAAATATTTCGATAGGAGCTTAACAATTGGATGATTTTTAGTGTCAATTTTTTCGTCATGATTTCTATTCAGAAACATCTTAACGCCTGTAAAAATCAATAATCCGCCAAAAACATATAGAATCCAAGCAAATTGTTGAATTAAAGCCGAGCTTAAAAATATAAACAGAAACCTCATAATAACTGCTCCAATAATGCCCCAAAAAAGTACTCTCTTATAAAGTTTGGATTGAACATTAAAGCCTATAAAAATTAGAATAATAACAAAAATATTGTCAACCGAAAGTGAATACTCAATTAAGTAACCTGTGATAAATTCAAGTGATAGATTATGATTATAAAGGCTTATTGCATTCTCGTCTGTAAGTCCTGTTATTTGAATAGGATGCTGGTATAAATCAATTTTTGATTGAATAGCTTCAACTGTTTCAACACCATGAATGATATTTCCATTTGTCTTTAGAAAAATGAAAAATGCTAATGCTAAAGTAACCCAAACAGAGGTCATTAGGATAGATTCCTTGAAAGAAACTGTATGATTAGATTTTGAAAAAACACCCAAATCGAGCAATAATACAAAAGCAATTAAGACCAAAAAGCTAGAGAAAAATAAAATTTCGTTCATATATTAAATGTTATATTGTTATGTTGCTAAATCCTAAATAAAAAAATGTAGAATGTAAAATTTTAAATATAGAATGTAGAAATGTGAAAATCATAAATTTCTAAATTGTTAATTATTATTTAAAATCCGTTTAAAGTCATTGTAACAGTTGGGATTAATAATAAAAATCCCAAGACAAAAAGAATAATTATTAATGGTAAAACCCATTTAAACCAAACTTGATAAGGAATTTTTGCAACTCCTGTGGCTGCAATTAGTACTCCGGAAGTAGGGGTAATCATATTTGTAAATCCATCGCCAAATTGAAAAGCCAAAACAGTTGCCTGACGTGAAATTCCAATCATATCAGAAAATGGAGCCATAATTGGCATTGTTAAAGCTGCTTTTGCAGAACCCGAAGGAATAATTATGTTAAGAAATGTTTGAATTGTGTACATTATTCCAATTGTTCCTGTTTTTCCCATATTTTCCATCGAACCTGACAGGCTATTCATAATTGTATCAATGATTTTGCCCTCTGTTAGAATAACAATTATTCCTCCAGCCAATCCAACAACAAGGGCTGCCGATAAAATATCTTTTACTCCTTCAAGAAATAGTTTGGTAATATCGTTTGCCGATTTGTTTATAGCAATTCCTGAAAGTATTCCAAGTGCTAAAAACAATGTTCCAATTTCGGTTACATACCAGCCATAACCCATAACCCCAACAATTAAATATAATATGGTAAAAGCCAGAAGATTTAATATGAAAAAATGAACCGATTTTCGTAAACCAAGAAATCCAGTTATTGCAAAAATACCTGTTAGAATAGGAATAATTGGAGTCGTAAAACTTGAACTTCCAATTGTAATTGTTGACTCTTTGTGAGAAATTGAGAAAAGTACCATTGCAATAATTGTAAGAAAATATGAAACCCATGCAGAAATTGGAGTATAATATTTAAAGTCAGTACTTTCGTCAAGTTTTTGGGTTCTCCAATATTCATCTGCTTCATACATTGGCGAGAATTTTGGATTTTTTTTCACCTTCGAAGCATACCAAAGAATAAATGCAAAGCCAACAAAATTTATTATAATCCAGCAGATTATGCGATATTCTATTCCTGAGAATATTGGAATATCAGACAATCCTTGTGCAATTCCAATTGTAAATGGATTTAAAACAGCTCCAGCAAAACCCAAATGTGCTGCAACATAAACAAGACAAACTCCAACAATAGAGTCGTATCCCATACTAATCGAAAGAGGAACAAGAATTATAACAAATGCGATGGTTTCTTCGCTCATTCCAAATATAGCCCCAAAAATGCTGAACATTGTCATAATCAGAATCATTATTATATTATTGATTCCAAGTTTGTTAAATATTTTTAGCTTTTCCAATTTTCGGGTTCGTCGCAAAAACGACATTATTCCAACATCAATTGCTTTGCTCGAATTCATTATCCAGAATGCTCCACCAATTATTAAAATGAAAATGATTATTTCAGCTTGTTTTCTGAATCCATCAAGAAAGGCAGATAGAATTTGCCAGATTTGTGGCTGATTTTCAACTGCATGATAGCTTCCCTGAATTACAACATTTCTTTCAGAACCATCGGGTAAGACTTTGATTGTTCTTTCAAATTCACCAGCAGGAACAAACCATGTGGCAATAGCTGCAACAATTATTATTAAAAAAACAATTACGAATGTATGTGGAATTTTCTTTAACATTTGAATAATTTAGTTGAGGCAAATTTATACTAAAAACTTTGATTACTGAAATTTTAGAATTTTGTTAGTTAAAACTATTAATGTTTAATGTGAAGACTGTCATTTTTTTTGTATTTTTGTTTATAGAAAAAGATAAAATTATGATTCTTACAGTTGAAACAAATGATATTTCGAGTGCTAAAATGTTGGCAACAATGCTAAAAAGGCTTGATTTTGTAAAAGCAGTGAGTCTCGAAAAAAACAAGAAAAAAGATGCAAAACCATTAACTGCAAAAGATTGGACTTTACCCGGAAGACCTGCTACCGATGACGAAATTGAGAATATGCTTGCTGAATGTGAAGATAGTTATAATTTAACAGCAAAAGAAGCCAGAGAAAAAACAATGAAGGACATAGCAGAATGGAAAAAATCGAAGTAGTTTATAAGGAAAAGGCTCGTTTATCTATTCAATCTATTGCCATGTACATTGAAGAGAATGGATATCCTGAAACATCTGAAAAATTTGCGATTAAACTTTTTGAATTTGGGGATTCATTGGAAAATTTTCCAAATAAATACCCACTTTGCAAACGGAAATCTTTAAAACGTCAGAATCTAAAATGTGCTACATTTAAAAAGAATTACATTTTTGTTTATAAATTAATTGAAACTGAACTTGTTATTTATAATGTTATTCATTCAAAACGATTAAAGTAGAACTAAAATTTTAACTACAAACTCCAATCAATCTCTTTTAAATTATTTTTTTTCAATAATTCGTTTGTTTTTGAAAAGTGTTTGCATCCCATAAATCCATTATATGCAGAAAATGGCGATGGATGAGCAGCTTTTAATATAAAATGTTTTGATGAATCAATTAGTGTTTCTTTGGCTTGTGCATATCTTCCCCAAAGTAAAAAAATTACATTTTGTTTTTGTTCCGAAATTTTCTTAATCACACAATCTGTAAAATATTCCCATCCTTTATTTTGGTGAGAACCAGCCTGATTTGCTCTTACAGTAAGCGTTGCATTTAATAAAAGCACACCTTGCTCTGTCCATTTTGTTAGATTTCCATGTTTAGGAATTTGAAAATTTATGTCGGAATTTAATTCTTTATAGATGTTTGCTAAAGAAGGAGGAGGTTTGACTCCTTCAGGAACAGAAAAACTTAATCCATGAGCCTGACCAGTTCCATGATAAGGATCTTGACCTAAAATAACAACTTTTACTTTGTCAAATGGAGTATGATTGAATGCTGCAAATATCTCATTCCCTTTTGGATATATTGTTTGAGTTTGTTTTTCTTCAAGCAAAAACTGTTTCAAAGTGATGAAGTATTCTTTACTAAATTCATCAATTAAAATATTTTTCCAACTCTCTTCTATATTTGGATTAACATTGCTCATAATTATATAAATATATTAGATTTGTGTTCGTAAAAATACCATATAATTAAATTAATCACGATGTTAATTATCAAAAATATTAAACAACTTATCCAAGTTGAAAATAAACCAAAATTGAAAGTTTGTGGAAGCGAAATGTCAAAGATTTCTACAATTGAAAATGCATTTCTAATTATTGAAAATGATTTGATTTCAGTTTTTGGCAAAATGGAAAGCTATAAGTTTAGTAGTGTTGAAGAAAAAAAACATAAAATTATTGATGCAACTGGAAAAATGGTTTTTCCATCGTTTTGTGACTCACATACACATTTGGTTTATGCTGGCAGTCGTGAAATTGAATATGTTGACAAAATAAAAGGATTGTCTTACGAAGAAATTGCCAAACGTGGAGGTGGAATTTTAAACTCTGCAAAATTATTACACAATACTTCTGAAGATGAGCTTTATAATCAGGCATTGGCAAGGATTAACGAAATAATTTCGTTTGGAACAGGAGCTGTTGAAATAAAATCGGGTTATGGATTATCGACAGATGATGAGTTGAAAATGCTTAGAGTGATAAAGCGTCTAAAAGAAACAAAGCCAATTACAATTAAAGCTACTTTTTTGGGAGCTCATGCGGTTCCGGCTGAATACAAAGGTCGTCAGACAGATTATGTTGATTTGGTTATAAATGAAATGATTCCATCTGTAGCTTATGAAGATTTGGCTGATTATATTGATGTTTTTTGCGATAAAGGATTTTTTACAACCGAAGACACCGAGAGAATTTTGATGGCAGGGATTAAATATGGTTTTAAACCAAAAATTCATGCAAACGAGCTGGATTATTCTGGAGGAATTCAAGTTGGAGTTAAGTATGGAGCGTTATCTGTCGATCATTTAGAATTCACAGGCGACGACGAAATAAAAGCCCTAAAGGACTCCGAAACAATGCCAACATTGTTGCCGGGTGCAGCCTTTTTCCTAGGAATGGTTGACCCGCCAGTTAGAAAAATGATTGATGCAGGTTTGCCTGTTGCACTTGCCTCGGACTTTAATCCTGGTTCATCACCTTCAGGAAATATGAAATTTATAATGTCTCTTGGATGTATTAAGCTCAGAATGTTGCCCGAAGAAGTTATAAATGCAGTTACAATAAATTCTGCTTATGCAATGGGAATTAGCGAAACGCATGGAAGCATTGCAAAAGGAAAAATTGCAAACGTTTTTATTACTAAACCAATTTCTAGCTATGAATTTATGCCTTATGCTTATAGTAGCAATCTGGTTGACACTGTTATTTTGAATGGAAAAGTGATTGAATAGATTAAAGACTTTGCCACAGATTTCGCAAATTTACACAGATTAAAAACAACAATTACTAGGGTTGCTGAGCTTGCCGAAGAATGGGAATTTTACACTTTCTATATTAATTTTTAGGAAAAAATCTGTGCATTGAATCTGCGAAAATTTGTGTAATTTGTGGCATTAAATATAACCATTGGAGAAAGAATAAAAAAAGGGACTTAGTCCCTTTTTGCAGTGAAATAGGTTTCAAATTAATCAACTTTATAAAACATCACCTGACATGGGCTAATTCCAGTTTCTTGTTCATCAACAATAGTTCCTGCTGTATTACAAATTTTCATCGTTCCTTTTTCAGTTGCACTTGGAGCTAATAAAACATAAATATTATTGTTTTGAGGATTTACTGCTACTCCATTTATTCCTGCAAGATTCTCAACTACTGGTGTTTCATAAGATTTTGTACTTGTATTAAATACATGAACTCCACCTTGAAGAACCCAGTTTGCATCGTAAGCAGCTGCAATTATATAAATTTTACTTTTATCTGAATTGAATTGCATTATTGATCCATAATTGCTGCTAATTCCATCAAGTAATGTGTTTGATTCAATGACATCAGTGTTTGTGTTAATATATCCAATTCCAGAAGCTAAACTTGGGTCAGAATATGTGCTTACAAAAGATACATAAAGATTTTCGCTATTGTCTTTTAATAAGTATGATGAAACAGCAGGAGTTGCTATATATGAAATTGCATCAGAAGTTAAATTAATAACAGCAATACTATCTCTGTAATTTAAAGCTGCATAAAGCTTATTATTTGCAATAGCCAAGCCTTCTGGTCCACCTGGCAAAGCAATTTTGGTAACAGATTTTGTTGTTAAATCAATTTTTGCAATATATGAGTCTTCCATCAAATTCCAATCTGCATTACCCCAGCATGAAATGTAGGCTGTGTTTCCATTTGCTACAAAAAAACGAGGTTTTACTATGTCGGTTGAAATCGGATTTATTGAGGCTTTTAATGTTTTTGCATTAATTATATCTATTTTATCGCCATCATTAGACATTAAATATGCAATATCGTTATTAATTGCCATTGACTGAATGTTTGAAGCAAAATCTATATCGTTTGCTTTTTTGTAGTTATCATGCACTATTGACTTATTATCAATGTCGTAAATGCTAATTTCGCTGTTTAATCCGGGATATGTGCCATAATTAACAACATAGGCAATATTTTTAGCTGTACTTATTGGAGTAATTTCAGTTGGTTCGTCTTTTTTACAAGACACAAAAAATGTAGCTGCGATAATAGCTAACGCAATAATTTTGTTAATTTTTCTCATTGTTTTTAAATTTTAAGTTATTGATTGAATATTTAATACTAATTGCAAAATTTCGCCCAGGCATAGCATATCTCTCCTGATTCTGATATGCTTTGTCTAAAATGTTATTAATCTTGAAGTTTATTGAAAATATATGGTGTTTATAAATTAAAGTTTTACCAATAGATGTGTTTATAAGATAGTATTCTTCTAATGGCTTGTAGCTTTCGGTATATCTTATTCCTGTGTAAGAAGCTGAGCCGAATAATGTAAATCGTTTGTAATCAATTGAAATGAATGCTTTGCAAAGATGCTCAGGTGTGTAGATTAATTGTTTTCTGTCAGTTTTACTATTTATGTAGCTTTTAATTTCAGTAGCATTTGTGTAACTGTAATTTACACCTGAATTAAACTGTAATTTCAAAACCTTAAACCCAGTTTCAATGCTTGCTTCAATTCCCTTATTCTGAACTTTTTTTATGTTTTTTGGTCGCCATGTATCAACGTAAACCCACTGAATCCAATTATCAACAAGCATGTAAAAACCGGTTAAGCTTAATTGTATTTTGCTTTTCTTGTTTGTTAATTTGTACAAACTATTTAGCTCATAATTAATTCCTTCTTCTGGCAATAAGTCTGGATTTCCACTACTTGCCCAAAATCTGTCGTTGAGAGTTGGAGTTTTATAGCTTCTCGAAACAGAAAACTTATAATCCCAAAAGTGCTTTAATGAGGTTAATAACAAATAATTGAATCCAATTGATGGCGAAAAATTCAATTCATAATTACTAACAAAAACCTCACGCAGATTTATAGAACTTGTGAGCTTTTTAATAATCAGCTTTTTATATGAAATAAATAAATCTAAACGGTTTTCTCGAAGATTTTCTTTGTAGGCATATACTTCGGGTATTATATGCATGAAATTAACTCCGACATTAAAATCACCTTTAAAAAAATCAGAATTAAAATAATTCAAATTTGATATAATTGATTTCGTTGCAATTGTCTGGCTAGAGTCGTTGTCAAAAATTTGATAATCATAAATATAT
>Ga0154347_1157_pt1 | contig 24728 bp, 19 predicted proteins | sample RifGroA2_FD_115875 | JGI IMG/M metagenome (GOLD analysis project Ga0154347, IMG submission 115875) | Bacteroidetes bacterium GWA2_31_9
GTTCTCAAAATATTGAACAATTTTACAAAGAAGCAAAACGTGATATGAATGGTTTTATGACTGAGTTTATGCACGTTGGAGCAGAGCCATGCCAAATAAATTCAGGTTATTTAGAGCAAACAAAAGATGGATATAATATTAATTTTGAATCGGAATCGCCAGCTTCTACTCCTGCAATTTTCAATAATAATATGGTAATTGGTGGAGGATATTATTCACCTGATTTATTTTCATTTGATTATAACACTGGAACGTTTATATGGGGTTTAAAGTTGAGCGAAAGTGGAATTTCTTCAGCCGTTTACGACGATGATATGATTTTGGTAAATACATATTCATGTACACTTTATGGCGTAATTGCTAGCACTGGAGAATTGAAATGGTCGAAATGGCTGGGTCCAGTAATTTATTCTGCACCATCGGTTTACGAAGGAAAAGTTTATGCAGTTTATCCGAATGATATAAATGGTGTAAGTAACAAGAGTAGCGAAGACTATGTAATGGTTTGCTTCGATTTAAAATCGGGAGATATTGTATGGCAAAACCGTATCAATCAGGAAGCAATTGCTTCTCCGGTTGTAGCAGGTGATTATATTTATGCATCTACAACTACCGGCAAAATGTACAGATTTAATAAAACTGACGGTAAAAGTGCCGGAACTTTAAATGATTTTGCACTTGGTCAGCCAACAGTTTTGCAAGACAACTTTTATTTGCCTGTAAAGTCGAAAGATTCAAATAAACAAGAGGTTGCGAAATATTCTGTTAAAGATATGAAACTAGTAAAACGTTTTACAGCCTTAGCATCTATAATGAAAGCAAAAAAAATTAATGACTTACAACCGACAGAAAAAATGAATTACAATCATAATCAGTTGGTTTATAGCAACAATAAAAACTATCAAGTTGTCGGGAAAAAACTTGTTTGCTCCGATGCAGATGATGGCTCAATTATATGGTCATCGAATATTGCAACAACAGAGCCAGAAACAGGCTTTACATCAAGCATTCCGGTTGTTACAGCCGATAAAATAATTATTGCAACTCACGAAGGAAATATAAAAATTCTAAAAATTTCTGATGGAAATGTTATTAATGAATATAAATCTGAACAAAAATACTGGTCGCAACCGGCAGTTCATAATGGAACTATTTTCGCAGGAACTACATCAGGAAAATTGGTTACAATTAAAACCAACGACAAAAGCCTTACAGGCTGGGAAATGTTTGGACGAAACGCTTCGCATAATTTGGTTGTGGAATAGTTGATTGGTTTATTCATTGATGAGTTGATTTATATTTTTCTATGTGAAATTCTATGTGTCTAATGTGCCTATGTGGTAAAAAAGCTTCACAATTTTGCTAATTTTGCCTGATGCAACTCAAAATACTTATTTACATATCTTTTATTTTAGTTTGTCTAAACATAAATCTTGTTTTAGCTCAGGATTGCTGGTCGTCTTTCAGGAACAATCAGGCTTTGACTGGTTTTACAAAAGTCAATACAGCAAAATCGTACAAACTTCTTACAACATTTAAAACAACTGATGCAATAAAGTCATCACCAATATTTTGTAACGGGAATGTAGTAATTGGTTCAAACGATGGAAATATTTATTCAATTACAACTACAGGGAAACAAAACTGGAAATTCTCGGCTGGAACATCAATAGAAGCGTCACCATTGTTGCTTGACAATGTAGTTTACGTTGGTTCATTGGAAGGGAATTTTTATGCAATTGATTATAAAACAGGCGAACTAAAATGGAAATACAAAACCGATGGACAAATTTCAGGTTCTGCAAACTGGAACTTAGCTTCAGATAAAAAACAGAAAAATATTTTGGTGGGAAGTTACGATTACAACCTTCATTGTATAAATGCATTAACAGGAAAAACAGTATGGAAATACGAATCCAATAATTACATAAACGGAAGTGCTGCTATAAATAATAATACTGCTGTTTTTGGTGGTTGCGATGGTTTTTTGCATTTGGTTGATGTAAATACTGGCAAAGCAAAAGATAAAATCAACATAAACAATTACATAGCATCGTCTGTTGCAATTGATGGCAATAAAGCATTTTTTGGAAACTACGACGGAGATTTCTTTTGTTTAGACTTAATTTCTAAAAAAATTGTCTGGCAAAATACTGGATATGGAACATTTATTTCATCTCCTGCAATTTCTGGTAATTATGTGATAATTAATTCTCAGGATAAAAAAGTTTATTGTTTTGATAAATTAACAGGAAAATCAATTTGGATTTTTTCAACCTTGCAAAAGATTGATAGCTCGCCTGTTATTGCAATCAACACAGTTGTTGTAACCTCAAACGATGGAAGACTTTATATTTTGGATTTAGTAACTGGAAACAAAGTTTGGTCTTACGAAATTGGAAGTCCAATAAAGTCTTCTCCTTGCGTTACAAGAGATTTCATAATTGTTGGTGCAGATGATGGAAAAGTTTATATTTTCGGTGTAATTAAGTAGTTTTGCTTTCATGAAAATCACATATATCGTTCCCGGATTTGGCGGAACATTCTATTGCGGAAATTGCCTTAGAGACAAGGCTTTTGCAAAATCGTTAAAAGATTTGGGGCATGACTCAATCACGCTTCCACTATATCTGCCACATTCTATCGAAGAATTTGTAAATCAATCAGATGTGCCTGTTTTTTATGGTGCAGTAAATATTTACCTAAAGCAAAATTTCAAGCTTTTCAGAAAAATGCCAAAATGGCTTTACAACTTTTTCAACTCGGAATTTATTTTGAGATATGCAGCAAAAAAATCTGGTTCTACAAGAGCCATCGGACTTGAAGAAATGACTATTTCGATGCTTAAAGGAGCTGAAGGTTTTCAAAACGAAGAACTAAATCAGTTGATTGATTTTTTGAAGCATCACGAAAAGCCCGATGTTGTACATCTTTCAAATGCTTTACTAATTGGACTTGCAGCTAGAATTAAAGATGAACTTAAAATTCCGGTTTTTTGCACACTTCAAGACGAGGACGTTTGGATTAATGCAATGAGCGAAAGTTACAAACCAATTTTATGGAAATTAATGAGCGAAAAAGCAAAAGATGTTGATGGCTTTATTGCTGTGAGCGATTACTTTGCAGTTGTTATGAAAAGGAATATGAAAATTCCTGACAATAAAATTCAGGTTGTTCATCTAGGAATTGACCCTTTTGCTTATAAAATACAGATTCCGAAAACTGATTCATTGGCAATTGGCTATTTATCAAGGATGAGCGAAGAATGTGGTTTTGAAATTTTAATAGATGCATTTATTAAATTAAAGAAAAATCAGAAGTTTAAAAACTTGAAGCTTTATGCCACAGGCGGAAAAACCGAAGACAATAATGCGTTTATAAACAAGCAATTAAAAAAGCTTGAAAAAGAAAATATAGCAGAATCAATTACTTTTATTGAAGATTTCAGAACATCAGAATTAGATAAATTCTTTGAAAAACTCACTGTTTTATCTGTTCCAGTTTTGAAGGGAGAAGCTTTTGGTTTGTATTTGTTAGAATCTCTGGCAGCCGGAATTCCAATTGTTCAGCCTGCTCTTGGTGCGTTTCCCGAAATTATTGAAAAAACCGAAGGAGGACTTACATATTTTCCTAATTCAAGTGAAGCTTTAGCCGAAAAACTTTCAGAAATATTATCCGATTCTGATAAATTGATACAAATGAGTAAAAATGGAAGAAAAGCAGTTGAGGAAAGTTTTAATATAAAAAACTCATCAGAAAAGTGGGTTGAGATTTATAAAAATAATATCTAATCAAAATATGATTTTAACTCTCGAAAACATATCAAAAACATACCAAAACGGAGCTTCATCGTTAAATGTTTTAAGCAATATTACATTGAGCATTGAATCTTCTGAATCTGTTGCCATTGTTGGTCCTTCGGGAAGTGGCAAATCTACACTTTTAAATATTCTCGGAACTTTAGATACTGATTACACTGGAATTTTAAAGTTCGATAATGAAAACATAAAAACTCTGAACGAGCAAAAACTTGCTAAGTTCAGAAACAAAAAAATTGGTTTTATTTTTCAAACGCATCATTTGCTACCTCAGCTTAATTTATTGGAAAATATATTGCTTCCGACACTGATTTTGAAAGATAAAAATCTTAAAAAACAATCTGAAACTAGAGCTTTAGAATTGATAAATTCAGTAGGATTGTTTGATAAAATAAAGCAATATCCCGGACAATTATCGGGAGGCGAGTGTCAGCGAACTGCGGTTATAAGAGCTTTAATTAATAAACCAGATTTGCTTCTTGCCGATGAGCCAACAGGTTCGTTAGATAACGAATCGGCTGATAATGTTGGAAATTTACTCGCATCGGTAAACAAATTGCAAAACACAACTTTAATTGTTGTTACTCACTCAGTTGAGTTAGCAGGAAAAATGAACAAAAGTTATAAATTGGTCAATGGAAAGCTTATCTCATTTTAAATAATCACAATGAAGGATTTTTGCCACAGATTACACAAATTCACACAGATTAACTGTGCTATTCCCCCTTTTAAAAGAGCTTGTCCCGACAAGTCGCATTGGCGTTAACTTAATAATTAAATTTATACTATAATGCTGAATTTTAAAGATATACAACAATTTAAAACAAGTTCCTTTGGGAACGTAATATTGGTAGAAAATATCATACCCTATAATTTAAATCCCTTTAGGGATGAAATATTGTCATTAAAATCAATATTATATTTCGTACCTACGGCACTTTTATGTGGGGCTAAATTTCTTTCTACCAATATTTTGTCCCTAGCGGGACAAGTTAAGTTAACCCCGTTGGATAGATAATAATAAATATTGTACTTTTATTAAAATTTGTTATCCAACGTGGTGAACCCTATTAGATAGCTAATTTAAAAGAACGAAAAAAAATGAAAGAATTATCTATCAGGGTAAACGCCAATGCGACAAGTTGGGAGGGTTAGTGATATTTAATAAAAATAAATGACAATTAAAAACTACATATTAAAATCCTTTCTACACTTCAAATTCAAGCATTTGGCTGTAATTATTGGTGTAATTATAAGCACTGCCGTAATTACTGGCTCATTAATAGTTGGCGATTCGGTTAAATATAGCCTTAAAAATATTGTAAATCACAGACTTGGTAAAACAGAATATTCATTATCAACAGGTGAAAAATTCGTTAGAAGTCAACTTGCAAAAGAAATTTCTCAAACGTTAAATATTAAAGCAAGTTCATTGATAATTGCAAATGGAGTTATAAAAAATCCGGAAAATAATTCTTTGCTTAACAAAATTCAAATTCTTGGAATAGATAGTGCGTTTTGGAATTTATCTGATATTGAAATGCCCGAAATCTCTGACGAAGATGTATTTATTAGTGAAAATACTGCCAATAAATTAAAGCTTTCTATTGATGATGAAATTATTATAAAGTTCGAAAAGCTTTCAGTTATTCCGCTGAATTCGCCATACAACACCAACGATGCACCATACATTAGTTTAAGATTGAAAGTAAAACAAATAATGTCCAACGAAAACTTAGGAAATTTTAATTTAAAGAAAAATCAGGTAGCTCCGTATAATGTTTTTATTTCCAGATCTTTATTAAGCGAAAAACTTGATTTGAATGATTTGGCAAATCTAATTCTTGTGAGTTCAAATAGTCAGCAAATCATTAATTCAGAGCTTTTAAATTCAACTTTTAGTGATGTTTGGCAATCAAAAGACGTAGGCTTAAAACTTAAAGAAGTAGGGAATGATTTTGAAATTTCGTCGAGCAATATATTTATCAATAAAAATATTTCCGATATAATTCAGTCGAAGTTTAGCAATTGTAAGCCCATTTTATCATATTTAGTTAATTCATTAGAGATAAGCGAAAAAAGCACACCATATTCTTTTGTATCAGCAGTTTCTGATGATTTTATAAATTCTAAAATAAACTTTGGCGAAATAGCTATTAATGAGTGGCTTGCCGAAGATTTGGTGGCAAAAATTGGCGATACAATTAATCTAAAATACTATGTAATTGATTCACTTCAAATGCTTAAAAATGATAGTTCAACTTTCATTGTTAGTAAAATAATTTCAAATTCGGATTCTATAGTAAACAAGTCGCTAATGCCCGATTTTCCTGGAATTGGCAATGCTGTAAGCTGTGTTGAGTGGAACTCAAACATGCCAATTGATATGAAAAAAATCCGTGATAAAGATGAGGATTATTGGAAACAGTTTCGAGGAACTCCAAAGGCAATTATCTCATTAAATGATGGAATGAAATTGTGGGAAAATAAATTTGGTTGCTTCACTGCAATGAGAATCGCAAAATCTGAATTTGCAACAAATAAGCCTGAAAAAGAGATAATTAACTGCTTCATTCCAGAAGATTTGAACCTACGTTTTGTAAATATTCGAGAAGAGGGAACATTGGCTTCGCAAAGCGGAGTTGACTTTGGCGAATTATTTATCAGTCTTAGTTTTTTTGTAATTCTTTCGGGATTATTACTTACAGTTTTATTGTTTTCGCTGAACGTTGAATCCAGAAAAACCGAATTTGGAATTTTAGCACAATTAGGATTTTCGAAAAATCAAATATTTAAAATGATTCTTTTCGAGAATTTACTTTCGATAATTCTGGGAACAATAATAGGCGTTTTTATAGGTATAACATTCAATTACTTAATTATTTATGCAATAAACTCAGTTTGGAACGACATTGTAAGAACAAACATGATTTCAATTCTGATTGATTCCAAAACTTTATTAATAAGTGGCTTTTCGAGTTTCATAGTTTCGTTTTTGACAATATATTTATTCTCTCGTTTTAAATTAAAAAAATCGCTAAATCTGTTGTTGTCAAAGACTAACCAGCAAATTTTTTCTGTTAACAAAAAGCGTAATTTGTTGTATTTTATACTTTCATTTTTTTTGACAGGTCTTGCGATTTTTATAACTGCATATTCGTTGTCGAATTCAGAAAATATGAATCCTTCGCTGTATTTGATTTCCGGAGCTTTATTTTTGTTTGGATGTGTTTCGTTTGTAGTTATTTATCTCAATAAATATTCTTCTAAACAATCGAAATTTTCAAGACTGAATCATCTTGCAATTTTGAATACTCGCAGAAATTTGAGTCGAAATATGTCGATAATAATTATGTTGTCGCTGGGAATTTTTATTGTTGTAATTACTGGTGCAAACCGAAAAACATTTGTTGGCGATAACGAAATAAACAGCTCAGGAACAGGTGGATATAAATTATGGATAGAAACAAGTGTTCCGATTCCAATTACTGGCGATTCAACAGAAATTTATAAAACTTTTGGGATTCAAAATCAGAAAAATATTGAAATTTCCCAAGTGTTTTCAAAAGATGGCGACGATGCAAGTTGTCTGAATCTGAACAAAATAATAAATCCTAAAATATTAGGCGTTAGCAACGAAAATTTAGATAAACGTAAGTCTTTTTCATTTGATAATCTTTCGGAACTAATTGATAAAGAGAATCCATGGCAAAGCTTAAATCAATCTTTAGGAAAAAATATTATTCCTGCTTTTGCCGATCAAACTGTTATTGATTGGGGAATAATGCGAAAAATTGGCGACACTTTGGTTTATAAAAACGAGCTTGGCGAAAACCTTTATTTGGTTATTTGTGGAGGCTTAAGTTCTTCGATTTTTCAAGGAAATATATTGATTTCTGAAAAGCATTTTAAAGACAATTTTCCATCATCGGGAAGCCCGAAATTGTTTTTGGCTGATATACCAAACAAAAGCATTGATTCAGTTTCGACAATTCTTAATAATCAGCTTCAGGATTATGGAATTAATATAGAAAATACAAGCGACAAGCTGGCTCAATTTAATTCAGTTACAAATACTTACTTGTCGGTTTTTATGATTTTAGGAGCTTTAGGAGTAATTATTGGAACTGTAGGAGCAGGAATTATCTTTTATAGAAATTACAACGAACGAAAAAACGAATTTGCTCTACTAATCTCAATGGGTTTTACAAAGAAAAACTTGTTAAGATTGCTTCTAAAAGAAAACACAGTTATTGTTTTTGCCAGTTTATTAATTGGACTTATTTCTTCAGTTTTTGCAATTTTACCATCGTTAATTTCAAAATCGTTTGATATTCCATTTTCGTATCTGATAATATTGATATTAAGCATTTTGATTAATTGTTTGTTTTGGATTTACATTCCAATCAGAAGTGTTTTGAGGCAAAGCCTTATTGATTCTTTAAGAAAAGAATAGGTTTAATCAATATAAAAAACCAAAATATTGGAGTTTTGAAAATTGGAATTTTTTTGACATTTGTTTTTTTGTTTTTTGAAGTTTTGTCATAAACACTACTTCGCTAGTTGAAGCGAAAATTCAATTAGTAATTGTAAATTTTAAAAAAATCATGTAGGTTTGTTCTTTTAACTATATATATGTCAACTTCAAGAGGGAATATCTGGAAAAACTCAATGAACTATGGTGCAATGGTTGGGTTTTCGTTAATAATTGTTACTGTATTGTTTTATTTTTTAAATATTACAGACAATATGATTGGAGCAGCCTTTAACTATGCTTTGATGATTATAGGACTCGTTATGGGGACTAAAAATCTTAGAGATAAACTTGAAGGCGGTTCAATTTCTTATGCAAGATCTTTAGGTTCAGGAGTTTTGATTAGTTTTTTTGCATCAATTATTTTGGGTTTTTACATGTACGTTTTTATGAAATTTATTGATCCCGACTTTCAGAATAAAATGTACGAAATGATGGAAGAAAGAATGTTGCAACAAGGTCTTGATGAAGATGCAATTGAAAGAGCAATGGAAATGTCGAAAAGCTTTATGACACCTGGGTTTTTAATGGTTAGTACTTTTTTTGGATTTACATTTTGGGGATTTTTGTTTTCATTAATTATTTCAATTTTCGTTAAAAAGAAAAACGATTCATTTGATGATGCAATGAGAGAAGTTAAAGAATAATTGTTAAATAGCTATATGGTTACATTGCTAAATTGTTTGAAGTTTGAAGTTGTTGGCACAGTTAAATCCAAAATTAAAAAAATGTAGAATATCAAATTATGAATATAGAATGTAGAAATCCTAAATCCTGTTAATCTTGTTAATCCTGTCTAAAAAAATCGTAAATCGTAAATAAAATGGACATATCAATTGTAATACCTTTATACAACGAAGAAGAATCGCTTCCGGAGCTAAGTTCTTGGATTAAGAAGGTAATGGATGCTAATAATTTCTCTTATGAAGTTATTATGATTGATGATGGAAGTTCGGATAATTCATGGGAAGTAATTGAAAAATTATCTAACGAAAATCCAAGTATCAAAGGTATTCAATTTACTCGAAATTATGGCAAATCTCCTGCATTACAAGTTGGTTTTCAGCATGTAAAAGGCGATGTTGTAATCACAATGGATGCCGACCTTCAGGATTCGCCCGACGAAATTCCAGAACTTTATAAAATGATAAAGGAAAAAGGTTACGATTTAGTTTCGGGATGGAAGAAAAAACGATACGACCCTGTTTTAAGCAAAAATATTCCAAGCAAATTTTATAATTGGACAGTTCGTAAAATCAGTGGAATTAAACTTCATGATTTCAACTGCGGACTTAAAGCATACCGACTTAAAGTTGTAAAAAGTATTGAACTTTATGGCGATATGCACCGCTATATTCCTGTACTTGCAAAATGGGCTGGATACAAAATAATTGGTGAAAAAGTAGTTCATCATCAAGAACGAAAATATGGTGTTACAAAATTTGGCCTAGAACGATTTATAAGAGGACCACTCGACTTACTTTCAGTAACTTTCATTACCCGATTTGGCAAAAAACCAATGCACTTTTTTGGACTTTGGGGAACATTTATGTTTGCAATTGGATTTATTGCTGCACTTTGGTTAGGAGTTCAGAAATTATATTATGTTTTTCACAGCATAAAAGCACCGCTGGTTACTGATAGTCCGTATTTTTATATTGCTCTTACAAGTATGATTATTGGAACTCAGTTATTTTTGTCAGGATTTATTGGCGAATTAGTATCAAGAAGTTCGCACGACAGAAATGTGTATTTGGTTGACAAAAAAATCAATTTGAATTGAAAAATATAATTCTTGGACCTGCACATCCATTCAGAGGCGGAATTGCAAATTTTGGAGAATCTCTTTGCATAGCATTTAATAAAAACGCAATAGATTCATCAATTGTAACATTTACAATGCAATATCCTAGCTTTTTATTTCCCGGAACAACTCAATTTGATAGTGGTTCTGCACCAGAAAATATTAAAATCGAAAGAATGATTAATTCTGTTAATCCCCTTTCGTGGATTTCAACAGCTAATCAAATTCGCAAAGAAAAACCCGATTATTTAATTATTAACTACTGGATGCCATTTATGGCTCCTGCACTTGGAACAATTGCACGACGAGTTCAAAAAGGGACAAATACAAAAATTATTGCTATTACACATAATGTTATTCCACACGAAAAACGAATTGGAGATAAACAACTTACCAACTATTTTGTAAAATCGTGCGATGGATATATTACTCTTGCACAATCTGTACTTGACGATTTAAAGGTTTATACTTCTAATCCAAATTCTGTATTTATTCCGCATCCGGTTTATGATATTTTTGGTGAAAAAGTTTCGAAATTTGAAGCCAAGCAATCATTAAATCTTGACCATAAATATAAATATCTTTTGTTTTTCGGAATTGTACGAAAATACAAAGGTTTAGATTTGCTTCTGGAAGCTTTTGGACAAGGAGATTTTAAATCAAAAGGCGTTAAATTAATTGTTGCAGGCGAGTTTTACGAAGACGAATCAAATTATGATGAAATAATTCAGAAATATGAATTAAATGATTCTGTAATTTTTACAAAAAGTTTTATTGAAAGCGATAAAGTTAAAAATTATTTCTGTGCCTCAGATTTAATTGTTCAACCTTACCGAACTGCAACCCAAAGTGGAGTTACACAAATAGCATATCATTTTGAGCGTCCAATGCTTGTAACCAATGTTGGAGGACTTGCCGAAATTGTAGCTCACAATAAAGTTGGTTATGTGTGTGAGCCAAATCCGGAAGATATTAAAAACTCAATTAACGACTTTTTTGCAAACAGTAGAGAAGAAGAATTTGCAAAAAATACTGCTTCTGAAAAACACCGCTTTTCATGGGAAGCAATGGTTGATGGAATATCTGAGTTGTATAAGAAGCTTTAAAAAAAAATGGGACACGAAATAAATCATGCCCCATTAGACATTATACCGAATAAAATTTTTTTAAAACTTTGACAAGATTCAGGGCTAAAGCCCAAATAATTTCATGTCTATTAACCCCGACCTTAAGGTCGGGGTTATAATAAGACTGAAAGAAGGGGCTTTAGCCCTGACATAAAAACTTATTCGGTATAAATTCTATTATATTTAAAATAATAAATCGTTATTGCAAAACAACTTTCTTTGTTGTTGAATTTTTTCCCTGAGTTATATTCAAAAAGTAAACTCCTTTTTCGTTTTCAGAAATATCAATTTCGTTAGTGTATTTTCCTTTGAAGTTTTTCTTATTTTCCTGATAAACAGATTTTCCGTTTATATCAAATATTTGAATATTAACATCGCCTTTATTTTCAAGTCCAAAAGTTAAATTGAATTTGCCATTATTAGGGTTTGGTGAAAATTTAAGGTCGTTTAATTCTAATTTTTCTTCCGATGACTTAATTCCTGATTTTGCTAAAGCTTTTTTATCCGATTCGTCAAGCTCATTAATCATTACTTTTGCCATTACAATTACCATATTGTCGTCGCCCTTAATTACTTCTACATCAACATTTCCATCAAATTCTGTTGTTTCACCATTGTCAGAAATCCACATTTGCTTGGTTATTTCACCATCATCGCTAACCTGCATTTTTACAACTACTTCTTTTGATTTTTCATCGTTGGATTTCATGTATTTAACGTTTTTATCACCATCGCCAATGACAACGCATTTCACTGTTTTCCCATCATTATTTATAATAATATTTTCCTTAGAATATAACGCTGAATCGCCACTCTCATCTCCTATAAATACCATTTTGTATTTTCCATCTTTCTCCCCATCACAAATGCTAATATTTACTGTTTTTTCAATTTCTTCTCCGTTTTCAGCATCATTAATAAATACTTTTTTAATACATTTCACATGATTACCTTCTGTCTCAATATCATCATCGTTAACAATAACATTATATGTAACAGAGTCTTCGCCGTTCATTGTAAAATTAAAACCACCGGGTAACTCAATGTTTAGGTTTGCAAGAATCTCATTTACATCTATTCCTTCGGTAATAGTAATAGTTGTATCAATAAGCATTTCTACTCCATCAATATTTTTTATTACTTTGATTTTTATTACTTTATCGTTATCGGGTTTATGACTTGAATATATTGGCTCTGGACCATAAATGCCAACTAATGATTGTGTTAAAGCCATCAGTCCTAAAAGACCAACGATTGCTAAAATACTTTTAAATGTTTTCATAATTAAATCTCCTATTTTTTAGTTTATAAATTTATTTGCTACAAAACTACATCAGCACAGGTCATTAAATGGGTTAACATCTGGTTAAAAAAGGTTAAGGTTAGGTTAATGTTTTAAATTGCACTTAAATATTGACTATTTTTGATTACATAAAAAGAAAAATGCTACAGATTTTACATATTAGCACCGATTAACAATTATTCCCCTTAAAAAAGCGATGTGCTGAGCTTGTCGAAGTAGGTGCTAGGGGTTTGATTTTTCTTAGTGTTATGTTAGCTTTAGTAAAAAAATCTGTGAAACAAATCTGCGTAAATTTGTATAATCTGTGGCAAAAAAGAATAAGTGGCAAAAAAATAAACGAATATGAAAAAGCAACTTCTAATACTCCTGATTTTATTAATGAGCACAGCTTTAATTGGAATTATAGCAGTTCAATTATACTGGATAAAAAATGCTATTTCGGTTAAAGAAGCACAATTCGATAGAAGTGTTAACGAAGCAATGGTTTCACTTGCCGACAAATTGGAAACTAATCAGGCAACTAAATTTATTACATCTAAAATCAGCACAATTTTTACTGATTCAATAGGTAATATTTTTATTAATAAAGGGACTAAATCAGTTAGCATTTCGGCATGTGATAATGATTCAAGTTTTAGTTGGACAACTTGTATAAATGACTCAGACACAACAAAAAATAAAAATAAGAAAACTATTAAAAAAAAGATTACTAACGGCGTTATGAAAGAAACTAAAACAATTAGTACTATTTTAGATTCAGAAGATGATGAAGGCAATATTGTTTTAAGTAGCCGTAATGGTGCTGATTCAATAACAGTAATGATTAATTCAAAAATAGAAAATATCACAAAAAAAGCCGATAAACTCCAAAATGTAATTCAAAAATTAGTAATTGAATATGACACTTCAAACAATGATATTAGTGCAAGGATAGTTCCCGAAAAATTTGACCTAATTCTTAAATCTGAACTTGAAAATAGAGAAATAAATATTCCATTCGAATATTGTGTTTTCAATTTTAGAGATACAGAAATGTGTGTAAAAAAATCTGCCAACTTTGATGAAAACTTACAAATAGAAGCATATAGCACTAACTTATTTCCCGATGATATTATTGAAAAAGACGTTTTATTGAAACTGTATTTCCCGAGTAAAAATAGTCATGTTATTCGTTCTCTTTCCATAATGTTAATTGCATCAATTTTCTTTACACTTATTATTCTACTTACGTTTGCGATTACTATTATTGTGATTTTGCGACAGAAAAAGATTTCGGAAATAAAAACCGATTTTATTAATAATATGACTCATGAGTTTAAAACACCAATTGCAACAATTTCGGTTGCAGTTGACTCTATTGATAATGAAAAAACATTGCACAATCCTCCTCAAATTAAATACTTTACCGATTTAATAAGAAAAGAAAATGTAAGAATGAATTCTCAAGTAGAAAGAGTTCTTCAAATGTCGCTTATTGATAAAAACGACTTTAACCTAAAAATGCAAACAGTTGATATTCATAAAGTAATTAGCCGTGCTATTGAAAATATAAATTTGCAAATCGAAAAAAGAAATGGAAAAATTACAACATCATTTGAAGCAGAAAATTTCATTTTAGAATCTGACGAAGTTCATCTTACAAACATTATTGTTAACCTGCTCGATAACGCAAATAAATATTCAGAAAATGAACCAGAAATCGAAGTCATAACAAAGAATTCAAATAATGGAATATCAATAATAATTGAGGATAAAGGAATTGGAATGAGCAAGGAAAATATGTCTAAAATTTTTGATAAATTTTTCAGAGTTACAACCGGAAACATTCATAATGTGAAAGGTTTTGGACTGGGTTTAAGTTATGTGAAAGCAATTGTGCTTGCAATGAAAGGAAAAATTAATGCAAAAAGTGAACTTGCAAAAGGAAGTAGTTTTGAAATATGGCTTCCATTAAATAAAATCAATTAGTCGCAATGAAATTGACATGAGCGAATTAAAAACTAAGCACACCAACCGAGAATGATTATTTAGAAGAATATGCCACAGATTACACAAATTTTCACAGATTTAAAACAACCAAAGGTTGTTTTTTATGTGTTAATTATAAAAAAAAATCTGTGAAAAGAATCTGTGTAAATCTGTAAAATCTGTGGCAAAAAATAAAATATTAAACCTCTCAATATGTGATAATAATCAAAATATAAACACATGAACAAAAAACTTAAACTATTTCTTTTAGAAGACGACCAAAGTTTTGGTTCTGTAATGAAAGCATTTCTTGAAATGAACGATTTTTATGTTCGCTGGATTGACGATGGAAAAAAAGCAATTTCAAACTTCCGTGACGAAGAATTTGACCTTTGCATACTCGATGTAATGCTACCAAACGTTGATGGATTTACAGTAGCCCGTGACATTAAAATCATAAACAAAGATATTCCGCTTATTTTTCTTACAGCTAAAACACTCAAAGAAGATATTTTGCAAGGATTTAAACTCGGAGCCGACGACTATATTACAAAACCTTTCGATACCGAAATTTTACTTTGTAAAATAAAAGCAATTCTTAATAGAAATTCTACAATAACTGACCAAAATTGTGAAAACAAGGAATTTGCAATTGGGAAATATATTTTCAAATACGATATCAGAACAATTTTTAAAGATGGTAACGAACAAAAAATTTCGCCTCGTGAAGCAGAACTTTTAAAATTACTTATCGACCACAAAAACAATGTATTACCTCGTGAAAAAGCACTCAAAATCCTTTGGGGCGACGACAATTATTTTACAACACGTAGTATGGATGTTTTCATAACAAAACTCCGCAAATACCTTAACGACGATCCAAATGTTCAGATTCTGAATATTCACTCAAGTGGATACAGGTTGGCTGTTGAAGACCTTTCAAGCTCAAAGCTCAAAGTCTAAAATTCAAAGCTAAAAGAGTTGATTTTATTGATTTTGATAAAGCAAATTACAACCTCTTATGTCGGAATTATCGAAGCGTCCAAGAACTTCAAAAGTCCCATCTGAATGTGTTTTTCCTAAATCTTTTGTTTCTATAAACGAACAAGAATAAAGGTTTGCCAAATCAATAACATTTATTCCTCCAGTAATTTCATTTTTTAAATATGAGAATGGATCATTAATATCACGAATAAGAATTTTTTTCCACGAAAGCGAACGAAATAATCCAGATTCAGCTGAATATGATTGCGATAAAAGCTCAGTCATTCCATATTCAGAATGAATATATTTTGTATTGAATTTTTTTGATAGCAAATTATGAAGCTCTGTTTTGGTCATTTCCTGACGTTTGCCTTTCATACCACCAGTTTCAATTATGTGAGTGTTTTGTAATGAAAAATCAAACTTTTCAGAAAAATCTATCAAAGCATAAGAAACCCCAATTAAAATAGTTTTCTTTTTTTCTAACTCATTTTTTGACAAAAGCTTGTACAAATCCTTAAAATTGTGAATAAAAAATCCATGATTATTTTTGCTTAACGACATCAAATAATTAATCATAAAAACCAGCGATGAGTCATTTTTTTCAAGATATGATGGAAGTAAAGCCAAAAATGAAAACTCCGATGGATTTCCATAAAATTGCTTGAAACCCGCAACAATGCTTTGCTTATAAAGATTTGAATCGAAAACATAATGTTTGCTTGTAATATCAGAGGTAGTTCCGCTACTTGAAAAAACAATTTCATCGGTAGATTTACATGAAACTCTTTGGGTTTTAAAGAAATCTATAGGCAAAAATGGAATTTTAGAGAAATGGTCAATATTTTCAGTTTTGATATTAAGATGTTTTATATATTCCTGAAATGGCTTATTATTAGCTGATTGGTACTTAAAAATTTCTAAACACACAAGATTGAATTCCTCTTCAGAATTGATATTAAATATTTTTGAAGCTATTTCTTTAGAATTCATTTATTGATAATAATTACAAAAATAGTTGTTAAAACCTTATAAATATAATTAAATTAGTAACAAATTTCTTAATTCTCCTTTTGTAATTAAATTATAAAAATTTGTATTATAATTCTGAAATAGAAAACTTTTCGATTGATGAAAAACTTATTTTTCTTTTAATTGGTTCATCAATTGAAAAACATGATTTTGCATTGAAAAATCATATTGAGACAAATTCAGTTGATTGGGAAAAAATTATTTTGTTTTGCTCCGAACATGGCTTAACTTCAATACTTTACAAGTATTTAAAAAGCCGAAATATTACAAATCTGATTGATAATGTTAATCTTGAAAAAATAAAATCGTATTACTATTACACTTTAAAAAATACTGTAGTAAAACAAGAATATTTTAATAAAATTCAAAAAGTATTTTCTGAATCACATATAGAAATATTGCCATTAAAAGGCTCATATTTAATTAATAATCACTACGATGATGTTGGTCTGCGACCAATGTCTGACATTGATATTTTAATTGAAGAAAATAATTTATTGAAAGCAAAACAGATTTTATATAATCTTGGTTATACTTTGATTCCTGCTCGAACAAGCATTGAAGAAAAATATGGATTACAATATAATTTGCAATTCTCGAAGAAAGATTCTTTTATCGAATTACATAGAAATATTACGCCACCTTATAGCAATTACAACCTTAATATTGATGAGTTTTGGAAAAGAAAAGACAAATCAAATCTATCGATCGAAAATCATATAATTCATTTTTGTGTTCATTATAACTTCAATGTAAATAATCGACTAGTTCGCCTTGGTTGGTTTTACGATATTATTTCAGTTATTTCAAAAAACGAAACCGTTATTGACTGGAAATATATTTCAGAATTTTGCATTAAAAACAATTTGATAAATGCAGTAAATCCGATTTTAAAATTTCTTAATAAAAATTATAATATTAATATACCAATCAATTTAAAAGCAATTAATTCAGAAGAATACGAAAAACGATTTAATCATAATTTTAGTTGTGTTCTAAAAAAAGAAAACTCCAAAATGATAGTTGAAAAAAATCTGAACTATTCGCTAAAGCTAAAGTTGATTACAAAATGGATAGATAAAATTAGGTATTTATTTCAATTAATTTTTCCTCAAAAAAAGTATATGGTTTATAAACACAAGAAATTTATTATTAACGGCTATATAAAAGAATTAATGTCTGTTTTTCAAAAAATAAACTAAAAAATGGCTATTACCAAAACAACCGAAAAATCAGTTTTTAAAAAGCATATAAATTTTTATTGCGAATGTTTACATTATTGTGCAAATTATAATAAAAATTTGTGTGCCTTACGATTAATCGCAACAGCTCTTGTGCCTTCGTGGCAAAAGATAATTATAACAATCTGTTTAGTATTTCTAATCAGTATTTCAGACACATACTCCCAAGTGTGGCAACCAACTTACGAAAAATTTGTACAAGAATATCAATCGCAAAACTTCACAGAAGCAATTACAGCCGGAAATCAACTGTTGACTGAAATAGGCACAAAAGACACTAACTACGCAAGCATTTTACAATATATTGCCTTTGCAAATTATAGCATTCAGAATTATGAAAAAGCAGTAGAAAATTATAAGGAATCATCTGAATTATACCGACAATTAATTGGCACAGAAAACTATACATACATTTTAGCACGTTATAATCTTGCAATTAATTACTCGATAATCAAAAAAAACTCTCTTGCATACCCGATACTTGACGAAATAATAAATTATATTATTAAAGACCAAGGAAAAAACAGCATGGATTATATTAACACGTCAATTCAGTTAGCATCAATGTATAGCAATGCCGGAAGTTACGATAAGGCTGCCGATACATACAATGATGTATTTGAGGTTATTAAAACAAATTATCAGGAAACCGATACATTTTATATGCAAATGGTTAATACAATTGCCCCTTTTTATTTTCAACACGGAAAATACGAAAAGGCAGAACCATTTTATATTCGTGCAGTGCATTTAATGGAACAAACCTACGGGAAATTATCAATAAATTATTTAGCATCGTTAAATAGCCTTGGCGAAATGTACCTTTTGGCAGGAATGTACAAAAAAGCCGAAAAAGTATATATCGAATATGAAGAGTTATGCGGAAAACATTATGGAAAAAACACAGCCGATTACGCAACAGCACTCAATAATTTGGCAGTTGTTTACGAAAAGCAACAACGAAATTCTGAAGCCGAAAATAAATATTTACAATGTCTGAAATTAAAAGAAAAAGTATTCAAAAAAGAAAGCAATTTTTATGCGTTAACACTTTGTAATTTAGCTGTTTTGTACGATAACATGGGGCGATATAAAGATGCTGAAAAACTTCTGAACGAAGCTATCGAAATTTACAAAAAAGTATATGGCGAAAATCACGAAAATTATGCAATTGCATTAAACAGCCTTTCTTCAATTTATTCATCAAACGGAAAGTATAAAAATGCAATAGAACTATTGAACAAAGCATCTGAAATTCAGAAAAATCTATATAGCGAAAAGTACGATGCCTACATAAATACACAAAATAGTCTTGCCAATTTGTACGAAGATATTGGCGATTATGCAAATGCTGAAAATTATTACAACACAACTTTAAAATTAAAGAAAGAAACTATTGGCGAAGCACATACTGATTATGCAATTTCATTATTGGGTCTGGCACATATTAAAATTATTCAGGGCAAATATTTAGAAGCAAAGCAACTTCTGGAGCAATCACTCGAAATTCAGAAAAATGCTGTTGGCGAAAATCATACTTCATATATCAATGTACTTCAAGCCATTGCAGGATTATATTCATATATGGGAAATTATCAACTTGCAGGAATTACTTACGAAAAATGCAAAACACTTTACGAAAATATTTATGGCGATATGCACCCCGAATTTGCTACATTTTTGAATAATTACGGTTTGTTTTTTTATGAATCGGGCAATTACGAATTGTCTGAAAAATATCTTTCCAAATCGCTAAACATAACCTATAATGCTTTTGGAAAAGACCATCCCGACAATGTAAATATGCTAACCAATCTTGCTAATGCTATGCTGGCTCAAGGCAACAACAAAAAAGCTGAAGAATACCTGCTCGAATCTGTAAATATTACATCAAAAAAACTTGGTATTGAACACCCTCAATATGCAACCACATTAATGGCTTTAGGCGTTTTTTATTACCATACCGGAAATTTCGAAAAATCCGAAAAAAATTATCTCGAAGTCGCCGAAAAGTATAAACTTATTTATAGCGATACAAGCAAAATGTACTCTTCTGCTTTAAGTAATTTGGGAGCATTATATCTGTCAAAAGCAATTTATTCCGAAACCGACAACGATGCAAAAATAAACACCGCAAAAGCCGAACAATATTTGCTTTCAGCACTTAAAATTGACAGTATTTCAATAGGAACAAGCCATCCAGATTATGCAACACATTTGAATAATTTAGCAGAGTTTTATCGTAACACTTTACAATTTGAAAAAGCTGAACCCATTTACCTGAAAACTATTGAAATAGAGAAAAATATTTTTGGAGATAATCATTCCGATTTAGCAGTTACATATCATAATCTGGCACTGTTGTATGCAGGAAGTTTTAATTATATTAAAGCCGAAGAATATAGCTTAAAAGCACTCGAAATTAAAGAAAATATTTTCGGTAAAAACAATCCGGTTTGCTCCGAAACAATGGCAAGTCTGGCATATATTTACGAATTTGAAAAAAAGTTTGATGAAGCCGAAAAGTATTATACAAAGGCAATACAACTTAACTACGAACTACTTAAAAATAATTTTTCGTTTCTTTCTGAAGAAGAAAAAACAAAATATTTGAAAACAATGTCGTCTTCAACCGATATGTTTAATTCGTTTGCAATTTCAAATGCAACAAACAATCAATTTATTACAGCAACTGCTTACAATAACGAACTTATAAATAAAGGAATTTTACTTCGTTCGTCAAACAATGTAAGAAATTCGATTTTACAGAGCAAAGACGCAGAACTTATCGAAAAATATAATAACTGGCTAGGCATAAAACAACAACTGTCTCAACTCTATTCACAATCGGCAAATACTCGTTTCGATAATGTTGAAATTCTTGAAGAAAAGGCAAATACAATTGAAAAAGAATTGGTTCAAAAATCGTCAGAGCTAAAAAAGAATGATGAAATTTTTAAAACCGACTGGGAAAAAATTAAAAAACAACTAAAAGAAAACGAGGCTGCAATTGAGTTTATGCACTTTAAAAAACTCGAAGAAAATAACACTTATACAAATAATTATTGTGCATTAATAATACTTCCAAACAAAACTGCACCTATAATGCTCAAGCTTTTTGAATCGAAAGAATTAGAAACAATTCTTGGCGAATTTGGCGGAAATAACCTCGATTATATTTCAAAAATTTATGGAAATAAACAAACTTCGGATTCAAAACTCTACAAATTAATCTGGCAGCCCTTCGATTCTTTATTAACAGGAATCAATACCATTTATTATGCTCCATCGGGTTTATTACACAAAATTGCTTTTTCGGCAATTAAAACTCCCGAAAATATTTATTTGTCAGATAAATACACATTAAATTCACTTTCGTCAACACAATTAATTACAGAAAAAAACAGCACTAACTTATTGGCAAAAGATTTGAATATCAGCATTTTTGGTGGAGCAACCTTTACCACAGACAATAGCCAAAACGAAATATGGAAATACCTTGCAGGAACTAAAGCCGAAGCAAACAGCATTAATAAGATTTTTTCTGATAATAAATTAGCAACCAACGAATTTGAAGGATTGCTTGCCAGCGAAGAAAACTTAAAATCGCTCGATGGAAAAAACTCACCAAAAATTTTACACATCGCAACTCATGGCTTTTTCTATCCCGACCCAAAAGAAATAACTGCACAAGCAACAAAAAAAACCGAATCGGGCGATATTGATTTTCGCGGAGGAACTTCGGTAGATATTTCTACTGCAAACAAATTATCAAGCATAATAACAAACACAAATCCCCTAATGCGTTCAGGACTTGCACTTACCGGAGCAAACAATAATATTACAGCAGCCGAAACTGAACAAGAAGATGGAATTTTAACAGCCTACGAAGTTTCAAATATGAATCTTCAAAACACGCAGTTGGTTGTAATGTCAGCTTGCGAAACTGGACTTGGCGATATTAAAGGCAGCGAAGGAGTTTACGGCTTACAACGAGCTTTTAAAATGGCAGGAGCAAAATTTCTGATAATGAGCCTTTGGCAAGTTCCCGACAAAGAAACCTCAGAGTTTATGACCTCATTTTACACCCGCCTTCTAAAACTAAAAGACATTCGCAAATCATTCAACGAAACCCAAACCGAAATGCGCAAAAAATATGAGCCTTATTACTGGGGGGCGTTTGTGTTGGTGGAGTAATTGGGCACTCGTCCTAAAAGTTTACAGATATGTTTTTACTAAAGTAGCAAAATATTTATTATTTTTGTAAATAAAATATATAATGCCGAAGATTTATAAATATTTAGGAATATTTCTATTGTTTCATGCACGTGAACACCAACCAATTCATGTTCATGGGAAATATGGCTCGTTTGAAACTAAAGCAGAATTTATTATTAAAAACGGACTGATTGTTGAAATTAAATATACAAAAGTATCTGGAAAATTACCATTAAAACCACCTCAATTAAAAGATTTTGAAATATTCGTTGAACATTACAAAGACCAAATAATTCAAAAATGGATTGATTACTTTGTTTTTAATAAACCTGTTGAATTAGAAGAAATAAATGTAAGGTTATGAATACAATAACAATGAAAAAGCGATTACCGAAATTGTTCTCGGTAGTAAAAGTTGATTATATTAGAAATTTTATTTTAAAAATAGAGTTTTCTGATGGTCATATCAATACAATTAACTTTGAATCATTTATTTTAAATTCCAGAAACCCAATGATATATAAATATTCCGATATTAATTTATTTAAAAAATATAGCATTGACGATGGCAATTTAATCTGGAACGATTATGAACTAAGTTTCAGTTTAGACGACTTATATAAAAGAAAAACATTATAAATTTTTCTTAAACCAAAGTAATTATTTTATTCAATCAGAATTTTATAGTTATACTCTGGCAAGTTCCCGACAAAGAAACATCCGAATTTATGACCTCATTTTACACCCGACTTTTAAAACATAAAGACATTCGCAAGTCCTTCAACGAAACCCAAACAGAAATGCGTAAAAAATATGAGCCTTATTAATGGGGGGCTTTTGTGTTGGTAGAGTGAAGTTATTTTTTTATTATTTACTTAATTGTACTATATTACATACATATTAATTATATTTGCACAAAATATAGTACATAAGTGGATTCAAAAAAACAAATATTATTTCCAAAACATCAGAAAATAATTGAGCAATTAGGCGAAAATATTAAACTTGCCCGAAAACGGCGAAAACTTACAGTTGTTCAGGTTGCAGAACGTGCCGGAATTGCCCGAAACACACTTTATTTAATCGAAAAAGGAAATACAGGAGTTTCCATTGGAGCAGTATTTAATGTTCTTCGGGTTTTCGGTTTACAAAACGATTTTTTAAAATTAGCAGCCGACGATGAATTTGGCAGAAAGTTGCAGGATCTTAATCTGTTAGGAAAATAATGGGAACAAGCACAACAGATATTTGGGTTTATGCTCATTGGGCAGGAATGTCTGAACCATCAAATATTGGAATATTATCGGCACATCATGCAAAAGGTCGCAAATCGTTTAGTTTTGAATATAATAAAGACTGGTTGAAATCCAAAAACTTGTTTCTGCTTGACCCTGAAATTGGTTTTTATTCTGGAAAACAATTTTCTGAAAAAGATGACAATTTTGGAATTTTTCTTGATTCTATGCCCGATTCGTGGGGTCGAACACTCTTAAAAAAAAAAGAATCGCTATTAGCAAAAAAAGAAAATCGAAAACCAAAAACACTTCACGACATTGATTTTCTGCTTGGAATTGCAGATTACAGCAGAATGGGAGCTTTGCGTTTTAAATTAAATCCCAACGATTCGTTTCTTGGAAATAGTTCAGAAATTTCTGTTCCGCCCTGGGTTGTTGTTAGAGATTTACAAAATATTGCTCAAATAATTGAATCTGAAAGCGATAACGCCGATTTACTTAATTGGCTTAACATATTAATTGCTCCAGGTTCTTCATTAGGTGGAGCAAGACCAAAAGCAAATATTAAAGACCAAAAAGGTAGTTTGTTGATTGCTAAATTTCCTTCAAAAAATGATATTATTGATAAAGCCAAATGGGAATATTTAGCATACCTTCTTGCTCGAAAATCGGGAATAAATATTTCCGAATCATTAATTGAAAAAGTGAACGGAAATTATCACACATTTTTCACAAAACGCTTTGATAGAATCAATTCCGATAGAATACATTTTGCCTCAGCAATGACAATGACGGGAAATAATGAAACTACTATCAGAGATAATCCTGCAAGTTATCTTGATTTAGCATTGTTTATACAAGAACGAGGTGGAAGCATAAAAGAAGACCTTTCTGAATTATGGCGAAGAATTGTTTTTAATATTGCTATTTCGAATACCGACGACCATTTAAGAAATCATGGATTTATTCTCAATAATCAACAATGGCGATTAAGTCCGGCTTATGATATTAATCCCTCCACCGATAAAGAAGGTTTATCTCTTAATATTGACGAACATAGCAATGCATTAGACTATGACTTAGCAATCAGTGTTGGCGAGTTTTTCAGATTAAACAAAGCTGAAATGGATAAAATTTTAATTAATGTAAGAGAGGTTGTAAGTAATTGGGAAAAAACAGCTAAAGAAATCAAAATTTCAAAAACCGAAATCGAATTAATGCAAACAGCTTTCAGATTTTAAATTCACAATTAACCAAAGCCGAAATGCCTAAAGAATATGAACCTTATTATTGGGGGGCGTTTGTGTTGGTGTAATAATAAATACCGTAACATATTTCCATTGTAACGGAATTATATTATAATATAATTACATTGAAACGGAAATATATTATATTTGTAAAAATTCTGACTATGATAACCCGAACTATTGAAAGCCGAATTAAAGAACGATTATTCAACGGAAA
>Ga0154347_1268_pt1 | contig 24358 bp, 27 predicted proteins | sample RifGroA2_FD_115875 | JGI IMG/M metagenome (GOLD analysis project Ga0154347, IMG submission 115875) | Bacteroidetes bacterium GWA2_31_9
CTTTCAGTTAAAAGTTTTTTGTTACTTTTTTTCGATAAAAAAAGTAAAAGAATTCGCTTTTCAAAAAAAGTTTCTTTAATAATGGATATTTGTCGTACACCCTTCAAACATCGTCTAAAATATTTTTTGCATCTTTGAATTGATTTGTTGCATTTGATACTTGAATCTACCTTTCAAGTTTTCTAATGCGTAATTTGGGTTAATTTGATTTTAATTTTACTTTTGCATTCTTAAAAAATGTTTTTCAATAATATTTAGTTTTATTTAGTGAAAAAAAGAATACTTCAATTATCAATAATTCTTGTTATTATAGCATTATCGCCAGTTATTTACATTTTTATTAAAAACATCCAAAACGACCTTCAATTACGTGAGTATGTTGCTGAAACAATTATTCCAAGAATAAAAGAAGATTTTAATAGGCTTTTTACTTTTCAGAATAGTGAGATTCCAATTGTATATTTAGAAATTAGTGATGAAAATTATAGTAAATTAGAAAAGCAAAGGAAAAAACGTCTTGAAAAAGTAAAGTCTTCAAAAAATTTTGTAAGTCAAGGTAGTTGGAAAGATATTAAAGCGACTATAAAATATAATGAAAATGAGTACGAAATTAAGCTTAGAATTCGTGGCGATATGCCGTCAAACTACAATCGAGGTTTAGAAAATTGCTCATATCGTTTTGATATTACAGACGATAGCTATTTGTTTGGCAAAAAGAAACTTTCTTTAGTAAGACCATTTCTTGAAAACAATTTTTATAGCTATATTTTTTCTGGTTTTCTTGAAAATGAAGGATTTATTTCAACCGATGCTCATTTTGTAAGATTGTATTTAAATGGCAAAGAAAATGGGATTTATATTTTACAAGAAGGTTTTTCTAAAGAGCTTGTCGAATCATCTGAATATCGTGAAGGTGTAATTCTACGATTTAAGAATGATTGCATGGATTGTAACTTAACATACAATAATAACGGTTTTCCTGAATTAGATGCCTACAGCGAAAAAAAGATTGTTAAAGATACTGTCCTTGCAAATATATTTGCAAGAGCATTGCTGAAAATGAATTTATTAAAATCTGAACAAATATCTGCATCGCAATGTTTTAATGTAAGTAAGTTTGCTAAATATATTGCTTTGTGTGATATGTTTTTAGCACATCATTCCATGACTTGCCATAATGTGAAATTATATTTTAACCCTGTTAACGATAAATTTGAGCCAATTGCTTGGGACCCATCTAGTTTTGTTCGTTATAAAGTAAGTCTTCCTATTCAAAAGGGCTTTAATGATTATGCTGGAAAAAACTATAATAATAAACATACTTACCCTCTTTATCCCTTTTTATTTTCTGATACTGTATTTATAAAAGCATTTAATAATGAACTTTATAAATATGCAAACGATACTTCAATTATGCATTTCATTAGTCTGAATCAAAACTTAATGAACAATCTTGACCCAGAATTATATCGTCAGAGTTATCAACCACAGTTTAATCCTGATTTAATTGTAGGGAATATTAAAGACATTAAAAATAATTTTACAACAGATAACCGTTTAACTGCAAGGCTTTTTTATAACGAAGGCATACTTATGGTTAGGTCAAATATTCCTCTTGCCATAAAAATTACTGAAATTTATTTAGATTCACTTACAAAGATTGACATCAATAAAATTATTATGCCTTATCAATATGATACTATTGTAATTCCAAAGAAATTTATCCGTACAGATGATAAAAAATTTACCTTATACTCAACTATTTATGGACTTGATTTGAAGCAAAAATACAGAGGCAGAATTTTTCCGAAAGTTGATAATTCAAAAAGTGTGTTAGTTTCTGAATATTTTGATAAGTCGTTATTTAATATACGTGAGCAAAATAAAACAATCTCGTTTAAACAAAAGTCAATAGAATTATTAAATGATATTTATATTCCATCGGGATATAAAGTTATTATTGAGGAAGGAAGCAATATTAAGCTGAAAAATAATTCAAATATATATTGCGAATCAGCAGTTTTTGCAAAAGGAAATAAAAGTAATAATATCATTTTTTCTTCCTATGGAACAGGCGGAATTTTAATTAAAAACACTAATGAAAAGTCTGAATTTGTTAATGTTACATTCAATAACTTAAACAATCCCGAAGATAATAATTGGACAGTTACAGGTGCAATAACCTTTTACGAGGCAGATGTACAATTTACAAACTGTACAATAAAAAACAATAAATCAGAAGACGCTTTAAATATTATCCGAAGTAACTTCGTTATTGATAGTTGCACAATTAGCTCAACATTTTCAGATGCCATTGACATTGATTTTGGCAAAGGAGTAATTAAAAACTCTTCTATAAATAACACCGGAAATGATGCATTAGATTTTTCTGGTTCAGAAATAGAAATCCTAAATGTTAATTTATTTGATATTAGCGATAAGGCAGTAAGTAGTGGTGAAAAATCTAATGTTTATGCTGATAATATAACTATAAATAATGCTTTTATTGGATTAGCATCGAAGGATGAATCTAAGTTTATTGCAAAAAACATTAAAATTTCTAACTCAAAATATTCAGCCACAGTTTATCAAAAGAAAGGGGAATTTGGTTTATCTAGCTTGGTAATTGAAAACGGCAAAATCGATAAATCTAATTTTTTAATAGAAGAGAAATCTAAATTTATTTTTAATAGCAAGACAATAAAAGGTGATAAAAAGGGAATTTATGATTTTTTGTATAAAAATTAATTGTCACGATTTAAGATTTTTTTTAAACAATATTTAATTGTATCAAGTGAAGAGCTTTTATACAGCATTTGTTTTTTTATTTTTTTTTGAAAATATCTCAATTGGGAATTTCTATAAAACCAATAATCTACACCCCGACACCTTTAACTACAAAACCTCCGAAAACATAACCCGAGATTATATTCATTTTCTTAAAAATCAAGATATTGATACTATTTTAGTTTTTTATACATCTGAGGGTAAGTCTATTAAATACATTAATATCACAAATTATATCTATTTTCAGAAAGGACAGATTTATATGTCATTTCATACAACTTATCCTATTGATTCAAGAAAAAAAGGTCAAATCTATTTTGCTCAAAACAGACTGTTAAAACAATCTGACGAAAATAAAATTGAAAAAATATTCAGAAAAACTTCTAGCTTTTCTGAAATGACTAAAAACATCGAAAAACCATTCAAAAATATGTGGAAAAAACGAAAATGGAGAAAATTATATTTGTTTGGTTTTGATTTGGCTAATCAAGAAGATATTTATGATTTAAAAGCTTCAGGAATATACAATCGTTCGTATAGAAATACAAAACCCACAAATCACTCATCATTATATAAACAAAAACGAGTTGCGATTAGAGTTTATAATTTGCTTAAAAAGTATTTTTATAAAGATTTGGATATTATCTTGGTCTGTAAATAGTATCTTACTCAATAGAACTATTATGAAATTTAATTGAAAACTCTTCAAACTCTTCTCTTAAGTTTTTCTCAGGAATAGAAATTAATTTCTGAAGTCTATCATCAGGAATAACTATTAACTCTCGCAATTTTAAATGCTGATTAATAAATATCATCTCAATATCTGGATAAATGTCTTTAATTAAATCGCTAAGTTCAATTACAGATATATTCTTATCAACTAAATTATAAATCCCTGATTTATAGCCTGATAAATTGATGTTTTTCAGAACATCTACAAGTTTATCGACATGAACAAATGCTCTGTGCTGCTTTCCATTTCCGTTTACAGAAATTCGTCCCGTAAAACTTGCGTCAAACATGAATTTATTAATTACGGCATCAAATCTCATGCTTACACCAAAACCATAAACGTTTCCGCTTCTTATAATATAAGTGTCAATTTTATTGAATAATCTTTCAACATGTTTCTCGCCTTGTAATTTTGAAATTCCATAAAAAGTTTCGGGATTCGGGAAAGTATTAATATCGACCTTATTATCTGAAGATCCATAAACAGAAGAGCTACTCACATAAATAAATTTCTTAACATTTGAATCTTCAACTGCATAAACTAATTCTGCTGTTCCCCAATTATTTACTTGTTCAAAAAGATGTGGTGATTCGTTTGAAAAAGGAGTAGTTACTCTAGCTGCCAAGTGATAAACAACATCAATATCTTTCAGTATTTCCTTTAGTTTTCTAGAATCTAAAATATCACCTTTTATAAATTTTACTTTTCCTCGTTTTATTCTTGAGTGAAGAAAAATATTATAATTATTTCTGCTTAAATTATCATAAATAATAATTTCATTTACATTAGTTTCTTTTTCCAGTTGAATGGTTAATTCTGTTCCAATATAACCTGCACCTCCTGTAATTAATACCTTCATTTTAATTTCATTTTATAATAAGATCAGTATGCAGACCACATTCACTTTTATTTAATCCAAACCAACGACCTTCTCTAATATCATATTCTGATTTTCTGGTACATGGCTCACATCCAATGCTAATATAACCTGAATTTTCGAGTGGATGAGAAGGAAGATTAAATTTTTTGATATAATCATAAATAATTTTATCAGTCCAATTTAGTAAAGGATGAAACCTAGTAACATTATGAGGAGCCTTTTCCAATGTATTGAGACCCTTTCTATTTTCATTCTGACTAGCTCGTACTCCAGAAATCCAAATATCATTTTCTGCTAATATCGAGTCGAGAGGTTGGACTTTATTCAAATGACAACAAAAATCGGGTTCTGATGTATAAAGCAAATTGCCCGACGAATCTTTTTGCAAATTCTTTGGAACAGAAGGTCTTACTTCAATAATATACAAATTTAAAAGTTTGGCAATTGTATCTTTATATGAAATAGTGTCGGGAAATAAAAATCCTGTATTAATAAAATATATTGGGATTCCACTATCAATTGTATTTAAAAGATGAAGCAAAGCAACACTTTGTCCCTGAAAAGAAGAAGTAGCAAATATTTTTTTTCCTTCTGATTTAAAAAGCCTTATTTGGTATTCAATTTCTTCTAAATTCATTTCAAATTATTAATAAAAGTAAAAATACAAAAAATTATTGTCATTCTGATTTTGTAATTATTTTGATTATAAATATTAAAAATAATAAGCAAAAAAAAACCGCCAATTGGCGGTTTTCAATATTTTATGTAACAATTAAAATTGCTTAAACGAATTCTCGTTATTAAGGAATCCTACTAAAACTGCAACGCATCCACTTGATAATTGGTCTGAAACTTTATCGTTAGTAGGTACTGCTAATGAGATAATTAATTGCTGACTTGATTCAAGTTTGAAATCCCAAGACTTAGCAAAGTTTTTATCTTTATTACTAAACAAAACATTTCTATCTGCATCCATAACTTCAAATTCTACTTTAGGAATTAAATCATCTCCACAAATAGAAATTCTATATTCTTGTCCTGAATAAAATGTTTTATATAATTCTGCTGTTTCTCCTTCAGCTAAAGTTGTTGCATTATAAATACCATCATGAATATAAGGCAGAAGCTCCATTTTGCAAATTTTCTTAGCAAAATTTTTACACTGTGCGTTAACATTTAAATTAAATGTAAGAACCAATGCAAATATTGATATTACAAATACTAGTCTTTTCATAATTAGCTTACAATTTTAGTTCTAAACTCTTCAACTTTACTACATAAACTATCAAATACTTCAGGAGTAATAACAATTTTAGTTTTGCTGTTAAGAGTTGTTTGGTTAGTAGCATCATCAACAGAAGCTTCAATTTTTGAAGTTGTTACTTGAATTTTTTCAAAAATTGCATTTAAAGCATTTAATTCTACAAGTAATTCTTTAACAGTTTCGCTAGCATTGCCATCTTTATACTCATCTAAAAGGCTTAATAAAGTATTTAAAGATAATCTTTGGTCAACTATTCTGTCAATCATTTCTTTATTGCTTTGCGATGTTTTTGCAATTTTAGAAGCAATATATAAACCCTCAGTCCAAGCACCAACTAAAATAATAGCTGCTGTTTCTGGTCTATCGTTTTCTTTAAGGAATGAGTTTGAGTTCATTAATGTTTCAGAAATAATATCCATTAAAGAGTCTCTATTATTAACGTTATTATCCATTCTTTCGATAATAGTTTTGTCGATAGCATTTAAAATTCCTAAATCATCAGCTAATTTCTTACACTGAGATAAATATTTAATAGATGCTTGAGGTTGGTCAAACATACTTGCAAAACTTAAATCGGCACTATAAACACCAAGGTTTAAAGCCATGCTTTTATTTGTAGTATATTTTGCTACATTTTCAAGTGGATTTAAAAACTCTTCGTTATACTTTGCACCAGCTCGCTTAATAAGCATTGCAGTCTCAATAGGAGAAGGCAAAGAATAAAATACTTGTTTAGCTTTATTGAAGTCTTGCATTAATTCTTCATTAACTTCAATTTCAGTATTAGCATTGTTGTTATTAGTTTCGGTTTTACATCCGAACCAAATAGCAGTAATTGCAACTGCTGCGAAGATTTTTAAGTAATTCAGCTTTAACATTTTATTTATCATTGATGTGTTTGTGTTAATATTGTTCAAATAATGTTCGAGTAAAAGTAATATATTTTTTTTAAATACAAAAAAACTATTTTTTATTTTTTCCTTTAATCAAACATTTTCAATTCTTTACAATTTATGGATTTATTTGGAATAATCTCTTTCGCCAAATATCATGCTTCCAACTCTGATAATGGTACTGCCTGATTCAATAGCAAGTTTAAAATCGCTTGACATTCCCATCGAGATTTCTTTAAAATCAGGGTTCTTAGAAAAATATTTTGCTTTTAAAAATGTGAAAATGTGTTTTAAATTATCAAATTCAGTTTTAATTGTTTTAATATTTTCGGTGTATGTTGCCATTCCCATCACTCCACAAACTTGAATATTTTTTAATATGCTATACTCTTTAGAATTTAATATTTCAGATGCTTCATCTTGATTTAGACCAAATTTGGTTTCTTCGTGTGCAATAAATATTTCAAGCAAAACATTTATAATTCTATTGTTTTTTATGGCTTCTTTATTTATTTCTTTTAGCAATTTCAAACTATCGACCGAATGTATTAGTGACACAAAAGGTGCTATGAACTTAATTTTATTCGTTTGCAAATGCCCAATCATGTGCCATTCAATATCTTTTGGTAGAGATTCGTGTTTTTGAACTAACTCCTGAACTTTATTTTCGCCAAATATTTTATGTCCTAAGTTATAAGCTTGAATTATTGACTCAATTGGATGTGTTTTTGAAACAGCAACAAGTTTAACATGTTGAGGTATTTCATTTTTTATTATTTCAAGATTTTTAGCAATGCTCATAATTACAAATTAAAGAAACTTTTGTATAATTTTCACAATAAGTGTTAGTAATCCGCTTAATAAAAGCATTGTTGTAAGTGGAAAAAAAAAGCTGAAATTTTCTTTTTCGATACGAATATCACCCGGAAGGTGGAAAAGCCAGTTTAGTTTATTGCCAAAAAGGTAAACAATAATACCAACAATAAGAATAATAATACCTAACAATATTATGTATTTTCCATAAGTCTGCATTATAAGATATTTTTTAACTACTGCAACATGAGACTCTGGTTCGTAAACCGACAATCCAGAGGATTGTGTTACTCTAATTCATGAATTACCAAACCACTACGAAGTTTTGGTTCGAACCAAGTAGTTTTTGGAGGCATTATATTTCCTGTATCTGCAATATCCAATAATTGATTCATTGAAACTGGATATAATGCAAAAGCTACTTTCATTTCATTAGAATCGACTCGTTTTTTTAGTTCGCCTAATCCTCGAATTCCACCAACAAACTCAACTCTTGTTGTAGTTCTTAAATCTTCAACGCCTAAAATATTGTTTAAAACTAATTGAGAAAGTATTGTAACATCAAGTACACCAATTGGGTCGTTGTCGTTGTAAGTTCCTGGTCGTGCTGTTAACGAATACCAGTTATTGTCAATATACAAACTAAAATTATGCAATTTTTCGGGTCTGTATATTTCAGAGCCTTTTTCGTCAACTATAAAATAGTCGTTAAGTTTTGATAAGAATTGCTCTTTTGTCAAACCATTCAAATCCTTTACAACTCTATTATAATCAATAATTTTTAATTGATTGTCGGGAAAATGAACTGCCATAAAATAATTATATTCTTCATTTCCTGTGTGATTTGGATTTTTTGCTTTTCGCTCAAGTCCTATTCTAGCCGCGGCGGCTGTTCTGTGATGTCCATCAGCAACATAAGTAGCTGGAACTTTTTTAGCAAAAAGCTCTTCTAATCGTTTGTTTGTTGGAGCATCGTTTATTGACCAAAAATGATGTCCAAATCCATCTTCAGAAACAAAATTATAATCTGCTTTTCGGGTTTTGACAATAATTTCAACAATGTTATCTATTTCAGGAACTGCACGATAGCTAAAGAATACAGGCTCAATATTCGCATTTGTATAACGTGTCAGAATCATACGGTCGTCTTCTTTATCTGGACGAGTTAATTCATGTTTTTTAATTATTCCATTATGATAATCGTCACATGATGCACAACCAACAATTCCGTATTGTGTGCGATCATCCATAGTCTGTGCATAAATGTAATATTTTGCATCTTCATCCTGAACTAACCAGCCTTTTTCTTTAAGTTTATTATAGTTTTCAACTGATTTATTATAAACAACTTCGGAATGCACATCAGTACCTGGAGGACAATCAATTTCTGCTTTTGTAACACGAAGTAAAGAACATTCTTTTCCTTTTGCCATTTTAGCCGCTTCCTCACTATTCATTACATCGTAAGGTAAACATGATAAGTCTTTTGCGATGCTTTGAATTGGTTTTACTCCTTTGAAAGGTCTTATTGTTGCCATTTTTTTATATTTAATAAGTAATATTTAAAATGTAATATTTATTTTTCTACATTTTATGTTCTAAATCTTTACATTTCGACAAGCTCAATGTCAGTTTATTTATTAACCTGAAAAGTTTTATCGCCTTTTTCAAGGAAGTTAACAATCTGATTTGCTGCTGCTATTCCAGCATTGATATTTGCTTCGGCAGTTTCGGCACCTTGTTTTTTAGATGTGGCATAATATCTTTCTGCAAATTGTAACATTTCTGCATGATTGTCAGGTATTATGTCGGTAATGTATTTGAAATCTGCACGTTCTTGCATAACTTTAAGCAATGCAACTTCGTCGATTACTTCTTTTCGAGCAGTATTAATTAGCGTTGCACCTTTAGGCATAGACATTAATAAATCGTAATTTATAGATTTTTTAGTTTGCTCATTTGCAGGAATATGCAAAGAAATATATTGACACTTTGAATATAAATCTTTTACATCTTCAATGAATTTCATTCCTTGTGATTTAATAGTTGCCTCTGATAAATAAGGGTCGCAACCATAAACATCCATATCGAATCCATGAGCAAGTTTTGAAACTATTTTTCCAACTGCTCCACAAGCATGAATTCCGATAGATTTTCCTTTTAATTCGGTTCCTGAAATTCCTTTAAATTGACCACGTGACATAAAAACCATCATTCCAATTGCAAGTTCTGCAACTGCATTTGAATTTTGCCCTGGTGTGTTCATTGCAACAATACCTTTTGATGTTGAAGCTTGTAAATCAATATTATCGTAACCGGCACCTGCACGAACAATTATTTTTAAATTATTAGCAGCTTCAATAACTTCTTTTGATGCTTTGTCGCTTCTGATAATTAGTGCATCAACATTGGCAACAGCTTTAATAAAATCGTTTTTGTCGGTATATTTTTCAAGTAGTACAAGCTCATAACCAGCAGATTCAATAACTTTTCTAATTCCTTCAACTGCAGCTTTTGCAAAAGGTTTTTCGGTTGCTACCAGAACTTTTTTCATAATTTAATAAATATTAATTATTGATTTCCAGTGCAAAAATATTAAAAATGTATTAGATAAAAGCTGACATTTAGCATAAAATTAATAATATGAGGTATGTTATTGGAAAATAATGAAAGTTAATGACAAATTATTGCTTTGTTGAATTTATTTTTCAAGTAAGTGGCAAATTGCAGGTATTGGACTGCTAGCAGTTTTTTGCATTAATATTTCAGGATTATTCAATTCGCTCTTTTTTGTTTCTTTGTGCCTTTGTGGCAGAAATTGACTTTTCGTAGTGGACTTAGATATTAATATAGGAATAAGATTTTTTATAGATTTATTTATAAAGAATGATACTGTTTATTTGGAAAGATGTCCAATACTGTCTCAATAAATTTCAGCTTAATTGAGCAAACTAGAACTACAAATATAACTTTCGTCGGAATTATAAATAAACAAACATGTTCCTCCCTTTATAGTTTCAATAATTGGCTTATTCAAGTCGGGTGGCAGAACAGGACAACCAAAACTTCTGCCCAAACGTCCATATTTTTTTATAAAATCCTCAGTTGCATAATCGGCTGAATGTATAATTATTGCACGTTTTTCGGCATTATCATTAATTCCCTTTTCAACACCATTTATCATTAATGAAAAGCCTGTATGTGAACCAATTATTGGATTTTGGGTGATGTAAAAACCCAGACTGCTTTTGTAAGAACCAAACTCGTTTGAAAAGTCTTTTGCAAATTCATCTCCTGTATTTCTACCGTGTGCAACATAGGTATTAAATAAAAGACTTTTGTTTTTTAAATCAATAACATACAAACGCTTATTCTTGCTCGATTGAGAATAATCTACAATAGTTATAATGTTTGGATTCTGCAATTTGCCATTATTTTCTAACTTTTTTAAACCTTTAATAGCAAGTTTGAATACATCATTTGATAATCCTGTTTCGGTTGAGTTAACAAATGAATAAATATCCTCATTTTCTTCAACATCTAAAGCAAACTCTCTGATACTGGCATTATTAGCAACGGGAATCAAAAGTAGAAATAAATAAAATAAATTTTTTCTCATTTCAGTAAAGGTATTATTAAAACCGAAACATACAATTTCTCTTTCATTTTGAGCTTGAACAATAAACTTTTCAACCTCAAACCTCAAACAGATAACCTCTTTTAACCACATAACTTGTTCCGATTTATCGGAAGACACATAGTTACATAGAAAAAACCATAGAACATAGAACATTAGAACATTAGAACATTAGAACAAATGAACAAATGAACAATAGAACTTCAAACCTCAAACTAAAACACATAACATTAAACATAAAACAAAAAATAACTAACACAAAAGAACAATAAAACAAGTGAATAACGAATTTTGAACCTCAAACCCAATTTAATGTAATATTTAAAATAAATTTATGCGTTTCAGCGACTTAGCGGTAAGTAAACTGCGATAGCAACCTCAACCGAGCTTGCGAGCTCAACGAAGTTAAACTTCAAACCTCAACCGAGCTTGCGAGCTCAACGAAGTTAAACTTCAAACTTCCCCTCAATGTGTGAATGATATAACTATTTCCCAAAACTGTGTAACTCCAAAATAAAATACAAAGCTCATCTTTGTTTAATCCTTAAAAATTAACTTAAAATAAAAAAAAATGGCAAACGAAACAAAATGGTCGATAGACCAAGCACATAGCGAAATTACTTTTAAAGTACGACATTTAATGATTGCACATGTAAAAGGTTCGTTCAAAACTTTCGATGCAAGTATTTATACAGTTGAAAAAGACTTTGTATCTACTGTAATTGATTTGTGGATAGATGTGTCTTCAATTTCTACCGGCGATGAAAAACGTGATGAACATTTAAAAAGTGCCGATTTCTTTGATGTACAAAATCACAAACAAATAACTTTTGTATCGAGTACTATTAGCAACGCTGGCAAGGGCGAAAACCATGAAATATGGGGCGAATTAACAATAAAAGGTATTACCAAAAATGTGATGATAAATGCACAATTTAATGGAATTGTTAAAGACCCATGGGAAAACGAAAAAGTTGGTTTTTCAATAACTGGAACTATTAAAAGAAGCGATTGGGGACTTGTTTGGAATATGCCTTTAACCGATGGTGGAATAATGGTTAGCGATGAAATTTCAATAATATGTGAAGTTGAACTTATTAATAAAGGTAAAAAAGATTTGATTATGGAACTTGAATCAAGCGTAGAAAAAAACACTAATTAGTGTCTGTCTATAAAGTCAAGAGTTTGAAACAAAATGTTCGAGTTCGAGGTTTCGATGAGCTGAAAATCAGGAGTGTACTTCAGTACATGACTGATTTGAAGGTCGAGAATAACGATGAAATCGGACATTATGGACAAACTCTAACTAATCATTTCTTGCCACAAAGACGCAAAGACGCAAAGAATAACAGTGATTGATTTTTTTTAAAATAATGAACGCAATACAATTGCTATGTGAACAAATGGTTTTTGATAACAAATGTGTTTGTGAACCAACTGGTTAACCAGTTGGCTTAAATTAATTAATTTCATAATAAAATCTTAGCATCTTTGTGACTTTGTGGCGAATAAAAATAATAATAATCAGCATAAATCAACGTCTAAATGAAACTAACTTCAGACAAAATAACTACATTTTTCTTTACTCTTTTAGCTATTGCACTAATTGCGACCTTGGTTGTTTTCTATAATAATACAAAAAAAGTAAAATTATCGGCAAATTTAGTTGAGCATACACAAGAAGTACTCGTAAAAAGTAATAATGTTCTTTTAGATATTCTTAATATAGAAAGTGGCTCAAGAGGTTATGTTCTAACCGAAAACGAAGCATTTTTAAAACCATTTGACAAATCCATTTTAACAATAAATAACCGTATTAGAGAACTAGACTCCCTTACTAACGACAATCAAAGTCAACAAACCAGAATACATACACTAGTTAATTTAATCGAAGATAAAATAACCTTTACAAAAAATACAATTGAACTTATTAAACTAAAAAGTTTAAGCGAAGGTGAAAAAATGATTAGTGATGGAAATGGAAATATTCTTTCAGATAAAATACGTAAGTTAGTTGCTGAAATAAATTCCGAAGAGTTTAATTTACTGAAACTTAGAAAAACTGAAAATGATAATAATAATCAAAATTCTATATTAATATTAATCTCAATTTTTGCTTTAATCGTTATCATTTTTGTATTTGTAATTGTTTTAATAGTAAAACAACATTCAAAAAACAAACTTGCTGAAAATGATAAACTTGTATCAAAATATGCTCGTAGTTTGATTGAGGCAAGTCTCGACCCACTTGTTACAATAAATGCCGAAGGAAAAATTACCGATGTTAACATTGCATCAGTAAAAATAACAGGAGTTGCAAGAGAAAAATTGATTGGGACAGATTTCTCCGATTATTTTACAGAACCAGAAAAAGCACAAGCAGGCTACCATCAGGCTTTTGAAAAAGGCTTTGTGTCAGATTATCCCCTAACAATAAAAGATAAAAACGGAATTTTAATAGATGTGCTTTATAATGCCTCTGTTTATAAAGATGATAATGGAAATATTAAAGGCGTTTTTGCAGCAGCCAGAGATGTAACAGAGCAAAATTATGCGTTAGAACAGATTCGTGAACGTACTGCACAGTACGAGTCTGTTAATAAGGAACTTGAAGCATTTACATATTCCGTTTCACACGATTTAAGAGCACCTCTGAGAGCCATAAACGGATATGCAAAAATTTTACACGAAGATTACACTTCAATACTCGATGAAGATGGCATGAACACTCTAAACTCTATAATGAAAAATTCAAAACGAATGGGTGAGCTTATTGACGATTTATTAGCTTTTTCAAGATTAGGGCGAAAAATAGTTACTGTTTCTGAAATTAATATGTCGGTTCTTGTGAAAGCAGTTACAGAAGAAGCGATGGTCGGCAATAATGGCGATGTAGAATTTGAAATAAAAGAACTGTTTCCGGCTAAAGGGCAACAGGCATTAATCAAACAAGTTTGGGTTAATTTAATTTCAAATGCAATAAAATATTCAAAACATAAGTCAAAAACCGTTATTGAAATTGGCTCATATAACAAAGATAATCTGATTGTTTATTCTGTAAAAGACAATGGAGCAGGATTCGATATGCAATACTATGATAAGCTTTTCGGAGTTTTTCAACGATTACATTCGCAAGAAGAATTTGAAGGTACAGGAATCGGTTTGGCTATTGTACAAAAAATAATTCAACGACATAATGGCACTGCATGGGCTGAGTCGAAATTAAACGAAGGTTCATGTTTTTATTTCAGTTTACCAATTATAAATTTTTTAAATTAAAGATTATGAAACAACCAAGATTAATAATGAACACGCTATTTATCCCGAATTTAGGAAAGAGAATGATTATAGAGAAGAAACTAGCCACAGATTACACAAATTGTCACAGATTTAAAACAACCAAAGGTTGTTTTATCTGTGATAATTCAAAAAAAATCTGTGAATCAAATCTGTGTTAATTAGTGTAATCTGTGGCAAGAAAAACACTAAGATAAATGTATGATTTAATATTTAAAATAAAGCGTTGCGTCTTCCGATGAATCGGAACAAGTCCTGCGACTTAGCAGTAAAAACTGCGTAGCCAACTTCAAACTCCTACTTCCTTTCCTTAGGAAAGGGTTGGGGATAGGTCTAACTTCAAACTTTCTGAAAATAAACAACTAACTAAATTATAAACATTATGAACTACAACGAAATTGAAATTCTGTTTGTCGAAGATAATATCGACGATGCCGCACTAACAATGCGTGCTTTAAAAAAAAGTGGACTATCAAACACAATTTTCCATGTAAAAGATGGTGCCGAAGCACTTGATTTTATGTATTGTAAGGGGAATTATGCAGAAAGAAATATTAACGACCATATTAAGCTTATTTTGCTTGATTTGAAAATGCCAAAAGTATCAGGTTTAGAAGTACTCGAAAAAATTAAATCAGATATCCAGTTTAAAAAAATTCCTATTGTAATACTTACTTCTTCTAAAGAAGATCCCGACATTGCTAAATGTTACGAACTGGGTGCAAACAGTTATATAGTTAAACCTGTCGAAAGCGATAATTTTTTCCAAACGATTAAAGACCTTAGCTTTTATTGGATGATATCCAATCAACCTCCACAATAATGGACAAAGAACTACGAAAATGGATAAAGAGCTACGAATACTTTTTGTGGAAGATTCTGAAACTGACGCAGATTTGCTTATCAGATTTCTTAAAAGAGAAAGCATAAATTTCAGTTATACAAGAGTTTGGAGCAAAAACGACTTTATTATCGAATTAAAAAAAAATATTTTCGATATAATAATTGCTGACCATTCTCTGCCACAGTTTAGCGGAATGGAAGCATACCGAATTGCAAAAAAAGAAAATAAAAACATTCCATTTATTTTAGTAACAGGTACAGTAACGGAAAATATTTTAACAGAATATGCAAAAGAAGGTATTGACGATTATATACTTAAAGAAAATCTTTTGAGGCTTCCTTCTGCAATTCAAAATGTTATAAGTAAGAAAAAAATTGAACAATTAAATTATGATTTAGAAATTGCTCAAAAAAATATAACCGACAGTATAAACTATGCCAAAACAATTCAAAATGCTATGTTGCCCGATACAGCACTATTTAGCGATACATTTCCCGAGTCGTTTGGCTTATACAAACCTAAAGATATTTTGAGTGGCGATTTTTACTGGTTTAAAAAAGTAGAAAACACCTTCTTTATTGCCGCAGCCGATTGTACCGGACATGGTATTCCAGGTGCATTAATGAGTATGATAGGAATCGAAAAATTAAACAATTTGGCTTTAACCACTAACGAGCCTTCCGAAATATTAAAGCAACTCAATAAAAGTATTGAAACAGCATTGTGTCAATCAACGCTTTACGAACATAGTCAAGATGGAATGGACATAGCACTTTGCTCACTCGATAATGAAACCAAAATTCTGAAATTTTCGGGAGCAAACCGTCCTCTATGGATTATCAGAAACGGAAAATCAGAAATTGAAGAAATTAAAGGCACTAAAAAAGCAATTGGAGGCATATTAACAGAACAATGTCCGAACTTTAAAAGTACACAAATACAATTACAAAAAGGCGATACTTTCTACATTTTTACAGATGGATTTGCTGACCAATTTGGTGGCGAATTTCAAAAAAAACTAACCTCTCAAGGACTAAAAAAACTAATGTTAGATATTCAGAATATTCCTATGAATCAGCAAGAAATGCACTTAAATAATTTTCTCGAAAAATGGAAAAATGGAGCAGAACAAGTTGATGATATTTTAATTATTGGTATAAGGCAGGAATAGCCCTGCTCTTTCGGATTTGCAATCCGAAAGACATTATTATTAGGATTTGTAATCCGCAGAATCTGTGGCACGTTTCAAAGCATTGTTACAATTAGAAACTCAAATATCCAATTAAGTTGTTTAATTACAATGCATTAACTCATTAGTCTAAATTTGAATTTGGAGCTTTAGATTTTGAGCTTTTAACTTTCCTAATATGTGAATCATGCAATAGCTTTCTTCAATTATGTAACACATTATAGTGTTAAAGTCTGCAACTTTGATATTCGATTAAACTAACTAAAAATGAAAACTTTATTATCTATAATCTACACAATTAGTACATCAATTTTATTTCAAAACGCAAATTTTGCACAAGCACCTGATTTAGGAGCTGCTTCAGGTTTTGCCCTATTTACTGCCGTTGGTGCATTTGATAATATTGGAATTACTACAACTGTAACAGGTGATGTAGGGACTAATGGCGGAGCGTTTAACGCATTTCCACAAGGAATATTGAACGGAAATATTTATTTGCCAGGAGATGCTCTTGCAGCACAAGCTTCAATAGATATTGATTTAGCATTTAACAATATGACAGGAATTACTTGTGGAGTTGTTTTAGGAACAGACCTAGGCAACGACCAAATTCTGACACCCGATGTTTATTGCACAGGAGCAGCATCAACAATAAGCGGTAATTTAACTTTAGATGCACAAGGCGACCCCGATGCTTTATTTATTTTCAAAATTGGTGGAGCATTATCCGCAAATCTGTCATCTAGTGTAATACTTATAAACTCTGCTTCAATTTGTAATGTTTATTGGCAAATAACAGGTGCATTTGATACAGGTAATAATGCCAACTTTTCAGGAACTGTAATTGCAAGTGGACCTATAAGCTTAAACACTGGAACATCGCTTAATGGACGTTCGTTAACAACAGCAGGAGCAGTATATATTGACAAAATTGTGGCTGACCTGCCTTGTTCAGCAGCTTCATTGCCAATTGAATTGTTATATTTTAGGGCTATTATTGAAAATAACCACAACTTATTATCATGGTCAACTGCATCGGAAACAAACAATAATTATTTTACACTTGAAAGTACGACCGACCGTAAAAACTTTAAAGAAGTTGAAACGATTAAGGCTGCCGGAAATAGTAATACTATTATTCAATATTCGGCATCTGATTATAATCTGTATGAAGGTATTTTGTATTACCGCCTAAAACAAACAGATTTTGATGGCAAATTCACATACTCAAATATAGTAATGGTAGATTTTGACAAACCACTTAAATTTAATATTGCACCTAATCCTTTCAACACATCTTTAAGTATAACTATAAATGATGAGTCGCAAATTAATATCTGTGAAATAAGAATGTACGATATTTTTGGAAAACAAGTTGTGAATTCAATAATTTCCAAACAGTTAACGATTCTTGAAACCAGTAATTTTTCATCTGGAATTTATTTCTATAAAGTAATTAGTAATGGCAAAACAATTCATTCAGGCAAATTGATTTCTCAATAAAACAGGGCAAACACATTATACCAATACGGAATAGGAAAACGAAAAATATCTATCGGCATAATTCTTTCTAAATAACTTTACATTAGTAGACCTATAAAGTATAGAGTATATATTACTTGAATGTTTTACTGTTGGTATTGATTGAGATTAAACTTCTGAAAATTATTACATTTACCCTTATTCCACTAATAATAAATAAATAAAATATAAAACTACTGCAAGTTGTAAACGACTAAAAAAACATCTTCTAAATTTGGTTTATATCATCTAATTAGGTAAATTTGCTTAAAAAAGAAAAAATGCCAACCATTTATCTATTAAATTCAATTAAGATTGATGTCTATTCAAGAGAGCATCTTCCACCTCATTTTCATGCTATTTATGCTGAATATGAAATTTTAATACGAATTGATAATTTAGATACTTTAATTGGAAATTTACCTCAGACTCAATATCGCCAAGTAATTGATTGGGCAAAAAAAAATCAAAACTTTTTAATGAATAATTTTAAAATTTTAAATCACCGTTTTTATGAAAACAAAAACTAATATACCAAGGATTTTAAAAATCTATAAAGTAATTGGACATCAAATAATATGTATTTTTAATACTGGCGAATATCGAATGATTGACTTTCAAAAATTATTCAAAAAATGGAATATAACAAACGATGACATTGAATATAAATTAACCGACTTAAATGAATTTAAAAAAGTTAAACTAAAAAATCAAACATTAGCTTGGGAAAATATTCAAATTAAATTATTAAGTATTGATAATAAGGAAATTGATGGCTGTTTTGATTTAAGCCCTGATATTTTATATGAAAATAGTACAACATTTCAAATTAAAAACAGATTTAAAATAGGCTCATTATTAAAAAAGGCTAGAATAAATGCTGGTTACACACAATCTGAATTAGCCATAAAAAGCGGAACAACAACACAATATATATCAAAAATCGAAAATGAAAAATCTGGTATAGAAGTATCAACTTTGCAAAAAATTGTAGAAATAGGATTAGGAAAAAAATTAAAAATAGAAATATCATAAAACCAACCCCAACAAAACATTTCCCATAACTTTAATTGTATATATTATTTGAATGGTTTACTTTTGGTATTAAATGATAATAAATTCCTTTAATAAACATTATACAGAATAATATTTTATAAAAAAAATTGGCAAGATTCAGAGCTAAAGCCCAAATAATCTATATTCTATTAACCCCGACCTTAAGGTCGGGGTTATAATAAGCCAAAAAAAAAGGGCTTTAGCCCTGACATAAAAACTTATTCGGTATAAACTCTAACTATAATTAATTTTGTATTTTAGTAAAAAAAAGATTTATAATGAAAACATTAAATATCTCAATATCCGAACTTGAATTTGACAAGTTTGGATTAAAAAAAGACAAGCTGACTTTTACCGAATTTATTGATATTATTAGTAAAGAAATATCCAGACAAACTTTAAACAAATGCATTGAACTATCTGAAAAATATGGACTTTCAAAAATGACTATGGACGAAATATCAAATGAAGTTAAAGCAGTCAGATAAATGGAATTTTAAAAACCAATCCTAACAAAATAATTCCCATAACTTTAGTTGTATATATTATTTGAATGTTTTACTTTTGGTGTTATTAGGGATTAAATGCTTACACTCGTTTGTACTCGATACTTAATAAATAATAACTGTTGGTGAAGCAAAGCCACAAGTTAGTTGCAAGCTTACGAACCGAACCAGACAAAATTAAACAGTGTTAAAAGAAACAAATGAAAAAAGAAATCAAAACAGAACCGCAAACAGAAAAGAATAACAGCCATTTAGCAGGTGAATATTTTGTTGCTGCTGAACTATACAGACGAGGCTTCTCTGTTGGTATGACAATAGGTAATGCGAAATCTATTGACCTATTTGCAAACAAAGACAGTAAGACAATTTCTGTTCAAGTAAAAGCAATCAAGAATAAAAATAGTGTTGGCTGGCCAATGACAAAAGGTGTTTTTATTGACGGTGTAGTGTATGTTTTTGTAAACCTGAACGACTTTGGGAAACCTGAATACTATATTTTAACAGCGAAAGAGGCGAAAGAAAAATTCAAGCAATACAAAACAAGAGGTATCATTACATTGACACCATTAAAAACAGAACAGTATCAAGAACGTTGGGACAAAATAACAGCGTAATATGTTAATAGAAACACTTATAACAGCATTAGAATCAATCCCTGCTTTAGTTATTTCTGTAATTGCTATTTGGTATGCAACGAGGGATACAAATAAACAAATTCTTGTTGCAAAAATAGAAGTGGCTTATGAAATTACTCTGTTTTTATATTATTACTACAAAACTCAAAATTGAAAACCGCAAAGCGTTAAACCTATTCCTTATCAACTGCAAGCTGTCTGAGCGAAGTCGAGGAACGAGACGAAGTGAGTTCTTGCAGTTAAAAGTTTTTGTTACTTTTTTCGATAAAAAAGTAAAAGAAAAAATCATTCTTCTTTACAGTCCCCATTCTTCGTACTTTGTACCCATCGCATGTTTGGCGAAGCATTTGCTTCGGCTTTTTTAATTTTTTTAGCATTCGCTAATCTATAATCAGAAAATTACAATAATAATTTTAAGTTTTTGAATAATACTCTTACAAATGCATAAATCGCTAACTTAATTACTAAAAAACATGTAGCATTAATTTTTTTAATTTTATATTGATTAAATTTGCATAAACTTAAAAATAAAAAAATGTCAGAATTTATAATAAAAATTGAGGACGATATTGTTCAATCATTAGGAAAACAAAATATTGAACAATATTTGCAATTATTTATCACTCAAACCATTTTGAAAGCAGCAGCAAGTGATATTTTAAAAGATTATGAGAACGATAATTTAACCATTGATAAAAATTGGATAAATGCAAAGAAAAGTGCATTTATAAACGATAGATATAGTCAATACATAAAAGTTTATGCAAAAGTTTGATTATATTCTTGATACAAATATTCTTATGAGTATTCTCATAAGTGGCAAATCCAGCTATAAACCAATTGTGATGTTTAATAGATTTGTTACTATTGATTACATATTCAACGAAATAGACGAATACAAAGCAACTATTTTTGACAAATCAAAACTTGATAGAGACCAATTGGTTGAATATACAAATCATATTTGTAATCTCAAACTGATTTCAGAGAAATATTAATTATTTAGCCCATAGGGCTTAAATGTCAATAAAATACAATATATATATAAATTTTGTCCGTAGGACATTAACAAAAATCAAATATGTCAAAAACTAAACTCCCTTGTATAACAATGTATATTCCCTACGGGAAAAAGCTTCATTGTCGTTTGAGTTTTTATTGTCATATATTCCCTATGGGCAATTTTTTAATTATATTCATTTAGATTTTTCTGAAAATAGATTGAACTTACTCATATTTTATCAAAAATAACTGTATTACCGAGATATGTTGTCAATGAAGAAAATATCAAAAAAGCTACTGATTTGACAAAAGATATTGTCTTCAATGATGTTTGGTTTATTGCTCTATCGTTAGAATACGATTTGACATTATTGACCAGAGATGAAAAATTATTCAAAGGAATGAAAAAAAAGGGTTTTAAGAAAATAATGCTTTTCGACCAATTCCTGAATATGATTTTACAATAATGCCGATTCCATCAGGCTGTACATCTCATTCCTCGTACTTTCTACCCATCGCATGTTTGGCTAAGCATTTGCTTCGGCTTTTTTAATTCTTTTAGCATTTGCTAATTTACCACTTTCATTCTTAAACTTTAATCTACCATACGTTCTTTATCTGTCGATTTTTTTGAAAAAATAAACGATTTTAGTAAATTTGTTAAAAAATAAATTCTAACAAAATGGAAACTCTAATTGTACATCCGCAGAGTAAAGAAATGTTAACCACGCTTAAAGCCTTCTTAAAAGCATTAAAAATTTCTTATGAGGAATATAAATCGCCTTATAACGAAGAATTTGTGGCTAAAATTCGTCAAGGAGATGAAGATATTAAAGCCGGTCGTACAAAAAAAATATCGCTTGATAAGATATGGAAATAGAACTGACCACTCGTGCCGAAAAAGATTTGGAGTATTGGACAAAAACTGGTAATACTACCGTTTTAAAGAAGATAAGAAACCTTCTTGAAAATATTCTGGAAACACCTTTTTCGGGTATCGGTAAACCTGAGTTGTTGAAGCATGAATTATCAGGAAAATGGTCAAGACGTATTACGCATTCCGACAGAATTGTTTATCAGATTATCGACGATACGGTTTATATATATTCATTAAAAGGGCATTATATTTAAAATTACCGTCATTTATATTATAGAAATATTAACGTTCAAATATCCCACATTCTTCATAGTTTCCCCCCTCGCATGTTTGGCGAAGCATTTGCTTCGGCTTTTTTAATTCTTTTAGCATTTGCTAATTTACAGTTTCAATTGTGGGCAAATTTATATTTGAAAAAATGAACGAATTTTAGTAAATTTGTAATAAATACATAAAAACAATATGACACAAGTAACTATAAATATTGGCTCATCAGATTCAAATCATTATGTTTATACTTTGAGTGATGAAAAAGTAAATTATTTGCTAAAATTTATAAATTCAATTACCGATGATTCCGAGCAAAAAACCGACTTAATGAAAGAAATTGAAATCGGTTTGAAGCAAGTAAAAAAAATGCGTAATGGTGAAATGCCTAAAAAAACATTAAAACAAATGTTAAATGGCAAATAAAGTAATCCCAACAGAATATTTTGAAAACAAATATAAAAGACTTTCGAAGAAATTTCTTTCACTCAACAGCGAATTAGAAGAATTAGAAAAAGTGTTATTAGAAAGCCCAAAGCAGGGCGAACCACTTGGCGCAAACCTTTATAAAATTCGTTTGGCAATTAAAGACAAAGGGAAAGGCAAAAGTGGGGGTTTCCGTGTTATTACATATTTGATACAAGAACTAAAAAATTATTATGAAATCTATTTAATTACAATTTACGATAAATCAGAAGAAAGTACTTTTTCAACATCAGAATTAAAAAAATTAGTAAAAACAATATTTGATGATTGAGAAATACCATCCCTACCCCCATTCTTCATAGTTTCCCCCCTCACATGTTTTGCTAAGCATTTGCTTCGGTTTTTTTAATTCTTTTAGCATTTGCTAATTTACAGTTTCCCCTTTTCGACTGAGGTTCTAGCTCTGCGGTCATTGAGCAAAGCGATACACTGAGTTTTGTCGAAGTGTCGAAATGTCGCTCATATTCTTTTTGGCTCTGCCATATTAATAAAACCCGATTCAGACGTTCTGATTTTAAACCTTTTACCATATATCTTTTTCCCAATACCCTATACCCTATATCTTTTTTATTTTCAAAACCACTTGACTCATTATTCCAACTTTGAACTTGGAACTTGCAGTTTGGAGCTTGGAACTTGGAGCTTGGAATTTGAAGCTTTTCTCATGTGTGAATCATGTAACTTATAACCAGAGTTGTGTAACATTAGATGAGCTTTGAACATCATATTTGTACATTAAAAAATTTACTCACAAATTAAATTCAAATTGTATGAAAAAAAAATTACTAATTATAGTGTTGGTTATTCTAATGTTTTTAGCTAAAGCAAATTATGGACAAGCTCCTGATTTAGGAACAGCTTATAGTTTTGCATTATTTACATCAATTGGAGCATTTAACAATTTTGGTGCTATTTCAATAACAAATGTTACAGGAGATATTGGTACGAATGCTGGGGCATATACTGGATTTCCTCCTGGAATAGTAACTGGACAAATTCACGTTGCAGATGATACCTCCGCATTAGTTGTTACAGATTTAGGTTTAGCATACAGCTTTATGAACGGAATAACTTGTGATACCGTTATCGGAACTACTTTAGGGAACAACCAAATTCTTCCACCAAATGTTTACTGCATTGGAGCTATTTCTTTATTAAATGGAGATTTAACATTAGACGGACAAGGCGATCCTAATGCATTATTTATTTTCAAAATTGATGGTGCATTATCCACAAACACTCTATCCAATATCAATCTGATTAATTCTGCATCATTATGTAATGTATATTGGCAAATAAATGGAGCATTCAGTTTAGGAGATAGTTCTGTTTTTAGGGGGAATATAATTGCTAACGGAGCAATCAACTTACTAGAGCATTCAATACTTGAAGGAAGAGGACTTTCGATAGGTGGAGCTATATCCCTGCAAAATAATATAGTTACAATAGGAGTACAACCAACAGCAGCAACAATTTCAGCAAGTACAGCTACAACATTTTGCGAAGGCGAAAGTGTGGAGCTTTCAGGAAATATTGATGGAATTTGGAGTAATTCAGAAACTACACCTACAATAACTGTCAATACTAATGGCGATTATTTTGTAACCAATACAAATGGTTGTGGAAGCATAACTTCAAATATTATTTCAGTAACTGTTAATCCATTACCAA
>Ga0154347_1257_pt1 | contig 24347 bp, 11 predicted proteins | sample RifGroA2_FD_115875 | JGI IMG/M metagenome (GOLD analysis project Ga0154347, IMG submission 115875) | Bacteroidetes bacterium GWA2_31_9
TGCTCGTCGATATGCAGAAAGTTCAAAATACTCATTCAACAAACAAAAACTTCTTGCTTTATCGGGTTTTACAAGTGCATTGGTTCTTCAAATTATTGCTATTATAATGGCAATTGAAGCTATCGACAGATTGCTAAATCCACTTGTAATTATATTTAGAGATGCAATTGTTGTTGCAATAATCGGACTGATTGTAAATGCGTTGAGTGCTGTTTTTCTTCATCAAAAACATGGACATAGCGACCATAATATTCGTTCGGCTTACATGCACGTAATTGCCGATGGACTTACAAGCGTAACCGCAATAATTGCTTTAACTGCCGGATATTTTTATAATCTTTATTCTTTAGACAGCATAAGCGGAATTATTAGTTCAGTTATTATTACAAAATGGGCAATTGAACTAATGAGAGATTCAGGAAAAGAATTGATTGATTTTAATTCTGTTAAAAACAATAGAAATGAAAATTAACACAAACGCCTGGAATAAAACTCGTTATACTATATATACTCCTATTTATGATTCAGTAGGAAGAATATTTGCAGAATCGAGAAGAAAATCAATTTCATCTCTTGAAATAAAAGACGGCGATAAGGTTTTGATTATCGGAGCTGGAACCGGACTTGATTTAGAGTTTTTAAGTTCAAATTGTGAAATTACTGCAACCGACATAACACCATCAATGATAAAAAGATTATCGAAACGAAGTAAACAGCTGAATCTGAATGTTGATGCTCGAGTTATGGATGGTCAAAAGTTATTACTCCCTGATAATTCTTATGACAAGATAATTTTACATTTGATTCTGGCTGTAATTCCAGACCCTTTTGCTTGTATAAAAGAGGTTGAAAGAGTTTTGAAGACTGGTGGAACTATTGCTGTGTTTGATAAATTTTTACCTACAAAGTCTGAAATTAGTTTTGGTCGAAAAGTTTTAAATCAATTTACGAATTTATTTTTCAGCGATATTACTCGAAGTATTGAAAAAATTATTTCTGAAACCAAGCTTATAACCGTTTCCGATGAAAAAGCTGATTTTGGAGGAATTTTCAGGATGATAAAGCTTAGAAAAACATGAATTTTTATGATCTTCAGTTAATGAATCAAGAGAATCTGAAATAAATTCAGATTGACCTCGAAACAACATTTAAAAAATATTGATAATAATCTATAACTCTATTTTGAAAAAAATTAAAACATTGGCATTGTTTTCTTCCCTGCTGAAACTTTTCGTTCGTTTTTCTTTCCAAATTTCTTAGAAAGAGATATTTCAAATCCTCCTCGGTAATTTGTAGCTACATTGAGTTTCGAATAATTTACATCATAACTTAGAGCTATTGCTAATTTATTGTATTCAAAGCCAGCCATTAATATTATATCGCTTTTTGCTCTGTCCCAAACACCAAAATAAACCTGAGTTTCTTTCATTAAGTAGCAAATATTTAAACCCATTAGCATTTCCTTAGCTTTTTTCTGACTTACAAGCATAAATTTGGGAAGGAAAAACAATTTTTCATTTATCATAAAATCAACTCCAAAATGCAAAACTTTCTTTACACCGATTCTGTTTTCGCTTTCAAAAAATGTTGATTCTTTTGGTCTGTTAAGATTTTGTAAACTTCCACCCAAACTGGCTGAAATTTCGCTTGTGGGCGAATATGTAAGCATTGTTCCTGCATTGAAATCAGTATATAAATAATTTGTATTAAACAAAACTTCATCGCTTGGTAGAGAATTATCAAATCCGCTTTGAGTCCATTGGTTATCGAAAATAAGTTTGCTTGGGTCATAGCTTTTGCTCACAACACCGAAACTTGCACCAAGACTTGCAAAAAGTTTGTTGTCTTCAATTATTCCTTTATGATAAGAGCCAACCAAAGAAGCTTTGAATGTATGTAAATTTATATCTCCGGCTTTGTCGTTCAATACAATTAATCCTAGTCCAGCCCAATCTTGTTTGAATGATTTTGGAATAATTTTATTTTCCAGATAAGCCAATTGCGTAACATAAGGTTTTGAAACACTGCTCCACTGACTTTTATAATCTATTCCAGCTTTAGTTTTACATTGCGAAATTGCCAGATTTGCAGGATTGTAAAACATTGGCGCCACGTAGAATTGGGAGAGATGAGTGTCTTGTGCAGAAGAAGGTAAGATGTAAAATGTAAAATGTAAAATGTAAAATGTAAAATGTAAAAGAATAGAATGGGTTGATATGGGGTTAAATTGTTTCATGAGTTTTTGTTTTAACGCTGATTTACCCTGTTAGATAATTTCTTCATTTTATGCTCGTTTCTTTTTTAAAAGCTATCTCACAGGGTTAATTATTTCTTTTGACAGGATTAACAAGATTAACAGGTTTGAGCATGTTAATCCTGTAATCCTGTCTAAATTTTTACTTTTGTTGAAAATATAATCATTCTATTGTGCCTGCCTTTTGCAGACAGGGGTCTTTTAAATCGTGAATGTTTCATGGTTATATTGTTTTAAAAAGTTTTTACTTTTTTTTGTAATTTGCATAACCTTATTAATAAGGATAAAGTTCGGGGTTCGATTGCTGAAGTTTGTAACATTTAAAATTTTGTATTGGTTGGTCAATTATTGCTGCAATTAAATGTAATCGGCTTTGTATAATATATTTAGAATTAAGTAAAACTTCTTTTATTTTATTATCGCCATAATATCGGCGGCATTGACGGATGTCGTCAATTTCGCCTCGTTCAAATACTCGTTCGATAATAAAATTAGCATTTCCCTTGTAATCAATATTGTCGAAATTGATATCCCAGAAAATTTGTTTATCGAATATGGGAATTGGTTTAGTCATATTATTATTAATTATCAAATTTAATGAAAATTTTACATTATTTTGGTTATTCGCTATTTTAAGTGAAAACAGCATTAATTTTAATATTTTCTTTTACTTTTTTTATCGAAAAAAAGTAACAAAAAACTTTTAATTGCAAGAACTCACTCCGTCTGCGACTTCGCTCAAACAGCTTGCAATTTATAAGGAATTATTATTACGCTTCGCTGAGCTTTAAAAAACTGTATAACATTTTTGTAAGTTTTCATCTTTTATATTGTATAATTGTTCGTTATTTCTCACTAATTTTGTCGAATAACTATTATTTTGATACTCATTTGTTAGTTTCTTCAATTTGAACGTTATTCTTTTTACCTAATTCTTTTGCATTTAAAGGTGTAATAATTTTCTCTCCAAGTTTTGATTCTAATTCTTTTCGTGCATTACCTGCAACAGTACCGCCCTTACGAGCAATTTTTTTATTTTCAACAAGAGTTTTGGGTTTAGCTTTTTTTGATAATTCTGTAGTAGATGTTTCTGCAAGCATATTAAGTACTAATTCTAAATTTGTCATATTATCTCGCAGGTTTTCTTTTTTTAGATTTTTCAGGTTTTTATACTGTTTGGTTGTTAGTCCTGCCCATGCTTCTGTTATTTCATCGGTTAAAATTGCAAACTCCTGTCCTTTTTGGACTCCTCTTTTTTCCCATTCATCTGTTAATTCTTTTCTAACTTCAATGCTTTTCAAACGTTGATTAATCCAATTTGTTGAATAACCCATTTTCAGATATGTTTCCATCGCTCTATCAAAGGCAATTTCGGGGTCTTCGGTCTCTTCAATTCTTTCATAACCAACTTTTGCTAACCATGTTTTAAAAGGTTCTGCTTTGGGAGATGGAATAGATTGAATAAATCGTAATATCTGCTCTGTATCAGCAACATCAGTTTTTCTCATTTTTCCATCAGATGCCTTCATTTTCAACTGTACGATTTTCTCGTACAGTTGACTTCCCTCTTGCTTTAATTTAATTTTTAAATCACTCCAATATCTTCTAGAATTATTACTCCCTGTCAAAACTTCAATTATATCAATTACCGAAAAATACCACTTTTCTTGTTCAGAATCCCAATGGCTACGTATTTTCTTACTTTCAAATAATTTGATTGATGTTTCTTTTGTCATAATTTAATTATCTTGTTATCACCAATTTCCCATTAACCTTCTCACCCCCAATATTCACCTCAACAAAATAAACCCCACTTTCCAATTCCTTAGTCGAAATGCGAGTTTTTGGGGATTCGAGTTTGCCTTCTAAAACCTTTTTTCCATCAACTCCATATACCCTATACCCTTTTTCCCCTTCTAAATTCGACATTTGTTGTTCTACATTCGATATTTCAATAAATATTTCATTTGAAGCCGGATTCGGATAAATCATTACCTCCGAAACCCAATTTCCATTTGCCACAACTTTTGTTACAACCGCCGATTGTACTTGGTCATTAACTGTATGCAGAGTTTGGTTTGTGGTTATTGGAGAATTGTAATCGAAATAAATATCTGCCGAGTTTGTAATTTTTGTATTGTTTGCTAAATCGTGATTTTGGTTTACTGTAAATGTGCAAAATCCATGACTATTTGGTTCACTATGATTACTATCAGGCAGTTGAATATTGTAAAAAGTCCATTCTAAAACTCTTGGTCCGTACATCTGAAAATTGTAAGTGTGGCTTGCAACTCCCTGTACTACCGAGAAAATATCCAAATCCATATCCAAAGTATCTCTTACAACAACTGTAAATGCTGTATCGGTTCCGGTATTCTGAAAACGAATTACATACTGCAATTGCTGGTTTGGCATAATGTAATGATTATAAGCCAATCCGGTAGGATAACCAGTTTTGTCGTTTGGGTCGTAGCTTCCGGTAACAAGTCCGCAATAAATATCAACAATTGGGTCGGCATCGTTTGGTGGAAGAATATTTACCAAATCGGGAGTCCAGTTCGATAAATTGCCACAGGCTTCTACAGTTGCATTTGGGTGCGAATTTCCGGGATGCAATGGATGCTGGTCTGCTTCAAGTCGCCATGTACGACCATCGCCTGCAAATGTATAAAAAAAGCATGTTCCGGCAGTTAGTTGTACCGAATCAAGTGTTGTGTAAACTCCATCAATATAAATGCGAACAGGCGAAAAGCAATCCATATCTTGTCCGCTATTACAAACCGAAAAATAAATACTATCATTCTGACACCAGCCTTTTACACTTAGACTTGATTTATCCCAAGGCAAAGTACAAGGTGTAAAATTGCCAGGATAAGGCTCTGGAATAGTATCAAATACACAACTATCGGCAGGATAAAGACTTGCCTGCATACATAGCGTTTTTCCAAGTATTTCAGCTTCGCAACCACCTACACGACAATCAATCGTAAAACTTACACATTGACCTGGATTAAGAGTCCCTAGTTGAAACCGATAAGCATTATTTCCCAGACTTGTATAAGCTAAACTTGCCGATTGTGGAATAATAAGCGAATCAAGCTCAACATCTGCATAAGCAGAACTTAACGCTCCTGTTGCAATATACTGATTACAAGCATTTACATAAACTATTTGATTGTAAAAACAACGATTCATTCTGGGCATTATTATAGACACATCGGGTTTTGCACAAGGCTGAGTAGAAACAAAACCAAAATCTGAAACATAAGTTATTTCGTTTGGATTTGTAACTGTAAAAGTTTGTGTAACAGGGCAAGTTGCAGCCCAGCTTCCTGATGTATCAACAATAACAGTATATGTCCCAATTGGTAATGAATCAACAACCCAAACACCTGATTCATTGGTTTGAGCTATGATATTTCCGGGATTAATTGTAATAAATCGGTTTTGAATGCCTATTTCAAAAGAGTCTCTATTACAATTTTGATTTATATCATTAAAAATGTAACCTGTGATGCCTTGTTGTTTTAGTTTGAGAATGAAAATATCAGAACTTCCTGTAGATGTTAAATTAAAAAAACCTGCTCCAGTATCAAAATCTGCGGTTTCATTAAAATACCCCGACGTATACACATTTCCTAAAACATCAACAACAATAGAGTTTCCTGCATCGACAAAAGACCCTCCCATTTGTTTTGCCCATATAAAATTCCCAGATGAATTTAGTTTAGAAATAAAAATATCTGAATTACCAAAAGAAGTTTGATTAAAAGCTTCTTCTCCTGGGTCAAAGTCAACAATATTATAAAAATTTCCAGTTGTATATACATTTCCTTCGATGTCTGTTGCAATATCACTACCTTGATTTGAAGCGGTTTCTCCAATTTGTTTTGCCCAAAGAAAATTTCCTGAAGAATCTAGTTTAGATATAAAGCAATCTGCACCACCAATCGCTGTTAGATTGAATGTATCAACTCCTGTATCAAAGTCTGCTGTCGTTTGAAAATTTCCAGTTGTATAAATACTGCCAAAAGCATCCACAGTAATTGAATATGCATAATCCCAACCCGAACCACCTATTTGCTTTGCCCAAATATAATTTCCAGAAGCATCTAATTTTGAAATAAAAATATCAAAATAACCAACTGGAGTTAGATTGTATGTTTCAGTTCCCGGATTAAAGTCAGCTGTTGATTTAAAAACGCCAGTAGTATAAACATTACTTAAATCATCTAAAGCAATTGAATAGCCAGAATCTGTGTTATTACCACCCAATCGTTTAGCCCAAATAAAATTTCCAGCAAAATCTAATTTTAAAATAAAAATATCCGAAGCACTTGGTAGTGCTGAAGTTAAATTAAATGTGCCTAATCCGGGGTCAAAATCCGCTATATTAATAAATTCACCTGTAATGTAAACATTAGCTGAGTCATCCATGATTAATGAATTACCACAATCGTAACCTGTACTACCAATTTGTTTAGCCCATTTAAAATTTCCAGAAGAATCTAATTTAGAAATAAAAATATCAGAATTATTAACACCTAAAGCAGTTAAATTGTAAACCGAATCACTAGGGTCAAAGTCCACCGTATTATAAAATTTTCCTGTAGTGTATATGTTTCCTGAGTTATCTATTGCGATTGAATAAGCATCGTCATAATAAGAACCTCCAATTTGTTTTGTCCAAAGTAAACCGCCTGAGTTGTCAAATTTGGAAATAAAAATATCGGAATTACCTTTAGAAGTTAAAATCTCTGAGCCAAAGTTTACAGATCCATAAAAACTTCCAGTAGTGTATATATTTTCAAATGCATCTATTGCAATAGACCTACTACCATCTCCTCCAAAAGAACTCCCATAACCTTTAGCCCACTCCAAACTCTGCCCCCAGGTACCCCCAAAAGCCAAAACGCTAAAAACCAAACTCAAAAGAGCAATTCTCATTTTTTTTACCACTGAGGCACAGGGATCACAGAGTGGCACTGAGTTTTGTTTTTTTTGTAGTTGTGTTTTCATTTTTATTATATTTAATTGTTTGTAATATTTTCTTTTTTTTGCCACAAAGGAACTAAGACACAAAGTTTTTCTATCTTCTAATTTCTCTTTTTCAAAAACCGACCATAGTGCAGAATCGCTCGCACACCGCAACTTCAAACATCAAACCTCAAACAATCAATTAAGAAGTGCCACATTCCCCGTCTTCTCAACCACTTGCCCATCAGTCAATTTCACTTTTAAATACCATATATAAACTTCTGATTCTTGAAGGCGACCTTTGTATTTTCCGTCCCAGCCTGTGTTTATGTCTTCTGATTTGAAAACCATTTCGCCAAAACGGTTAAAAACCATAAATTCCATTTGTTCAATACAATATCCTCGAACATGAAGAACATCGTTTTTGTTGTCTCCATTTGGTGTAAATGCATTCGGAACTCCAAAAATACAACCCGAATCGTAGGGCGAATAAAGTATGCGGATTGTGTCGGAAGCCTTACAACCATCTTTGTCAACCTCTACCCAAACGGCATAATTACCGGGAGTAACTTGAATTGTTTGTGTGCTGTCGCCTGTTGACCATAAGTAAGTTGTGGCATCGTCACCGGCATCGAGTGTTTCGGTTTCGAAAGATACAGCAATGTCGGGTCCGAGTTCAACGCTTGGAATTGGTTTAACTACTAAAATTATTGTATCGGAAAAAGTTCCGCATTTGTTTTCTGCTGTAAGATAGTATGTTCCGGGCTTAGAGGTTGTAAAAACAGGGTAGTTAAAACCATTGTGCCAAGTTAAAGTATCAAAAATGTCGGGAGTTGAAAAAGATATAATGTTTCCTTCACAAATAGCTGTGTCGCTACCAAGATTTACAGAGTTTGGTAAATAAAATACATCAACAGTATCGCTAACTCCAATACATATATTCGATACTTCTACAAAATATGTTCCTGTAGAATTTACTGTAAGGGTTTGATTTGTTGATTCGTCGTTCCATTTATATGAAGTAAAACCTGAGCCGGCATCGAGTGTGATTGTTTCCGATGGACACAATATTGTATCAAGTCCAAGTTCAATTTGTATTTCATAAACGATTAGATTCAAAGTATCGGAAGCAGTATTACAAGTATTTTTGACTTCAAGAATATATGTTCCAGTTTGTGAAATAAATAACGAATCATTTGTTGTACCATTATTCCATGAGTAGCTGTCGTATCCGGCGTTTGCAGTTAATAATAATGAATCGCCAATGCAAATTGTTGTATCAATCCCGAGATTTGCTGTTGCCGGATAAACTGCCGTAACTATAATTGTATCAACATTGCTGAAACAACCCACACTGTCTCGAACCATTAGCGAAAGAGTATCGGTAACTGAAACCGTAATAGATTGAAGGGCTAGAATATTGTCCCAATAATAATCTGTATATCCTGCAATCCAATTAATTGTGATGTTTGAGTTTTCGCAAAAAGTTGTATCGTTTCCAAAATTTATAACAGGATTTGGTTTAAGTCCGATGTTTATTGAATCTGTTGATGTTCCACAAATATTTGTAACTGTTATTGCAAAATATGAAATAGTATCGGTTTGTTGACTAATGCTTGCAGAATCGTTATTCCAGATATAAGTATTGTAAATACTGCTGTCGGCTTTAAGCAATAAAGTTGTGCCTTCGCAAATTAATGTATCATTGCCAAGGAATACGTCAGGAATTGGAATTAAATCAATTATAACTGAGTCTATTACATCAAAACAAGAATTAGTTACTGTAACAGAATAAGTATTTATTGAATCGGCTATTAACGTATCTAATTTTGTGCTGTCGTTCCATAAGTAGCTGTCGTATTGACTTCCGGTTGCAAAAAGCGTGAGGCTTGTTCCTGTGCAAATTGCTGTATCAACTCCGAGATTTACAACTGGTAAAGGAATTTTTTCGATGAAAATTGTGTCGTTTGCACTTCCGCAATCACTTGTTACATTTAGCCAATAAGTACTATCGGGAAATGCTGTTATTGAATCAATTGTGTCGCCAATGTTCCACAGATAATTGTGATAAATGCTGAATGGTGCAAAAATGGTTATTGTTGTTCCTTCGCACAAAGTATCGTCAATAAAAGTTAAGTTTGGTATTGGAATCAAATCTATTGTTTTAGAGCCGTTTGCTGTGTCGCAAACATTTGAAACAGTTACCGAATAAGTATAAATTGTATCTGCAATCAGCGAATCTAAAGTTGAACCATCGTTCCATAAATAGCTGTCGTATTGGCTTCCTGTGGCAAAAATCGTGAGGCTTGTTCCATTGCAAATTGCTGTATCAACTCCTAGATTTACAACAGGTAATGGAATTTTTTCGATGAAAATTGAATCAGAGTCTATTCCGCAGGCATTTGAAATTTTAACATAATATAAACTGTCGGGAAATGCTGTAATCGAATCAATTGTGTCGCCTGTGTTCCATAAATACTGATGATAAATGCTAAATGGAACATTTAGCGTTATTGTGGTTCCTTCACAAATTGTGTCATCCACGAATGATACATTTGGAATTGGAATTAAATCTATTGAAATTGAAGAACTTGCCGTATCGCAAACATTTGAAACTATTACAGAATATGTATTTATTGTATCGGCAACGAGAGTGTCAGCAGTCGAGCCATTATTCCACAAATAAGAATCGTATTGACTTCCTGTTGCAAAAAGCGTAAGATTTGTACCTGTGCAAATTGCTGTGTCAACTCCAAGATTGACAACTGGCAATGGAATTTTTTCTATGAAAATTGAAGCAGATGAAGTGTCGCAAGCATTTGAAACTGTAACTGAATAAAGGCTGTCAGGAAATGCTGTAATAGAATCGATTGTGTCGCCTGTGTTCCATAAATAATTATGATAAATACTGAAAGGTGCAAAAACCGTTATTGTTGTTCCTTCGCACAAAGTATCGTCAACGAAAGTCAGGGCTGGTATTGGAATTAAATCAAGATTTAAAGAATCGTTTGCTGTTGAGCAGGAATTTGTTACCGTTACGGAATAAGTTTTAATTGTATCTGCCACAAGCGAATCCAATGTAGTGCTGTCGTTCCACAAATAACTATCGTACTGGCTTCCTGTTGCAAAAAGAGTTAAGCTTGTTCCGTTGCAAATTGCTGTATCAACTCCGAGATTGACAACTGGCAATGGGATTTTTTCGATGAAAATTGTGTCGGCAGCTGTTCCGCAATCGCTTGTTACATTTAGCCAATAAGTACTATCGGGAAATGCTGTAATTGAGTCAATTGTTACACCAGTATTCCACAAATAATTGTGATAAATGCTAAAAGGGGCAAAAACTGTTATTGTAGTTCCTTCGCACAAAGTATCGTCAACAAAAGTTAGGGCTGGAATTGGAATTAAATCTATTGAAATTGAATCGTTTGCTTCAGCACACGAATTTGAAACTTTTACAAAATAAGTTTTAATTGTATCGGCAATTAACGAATCGGCAGTTGAATTATCATTCCATAAATATGAATCGTACTGACTTCCAGTTGCAAAAAGCGTAAGACTTGTTCCAGTGCAAATTGCAGTATCAACTCCAAGATTTACTGTTGGTAATGGAATCATATCAACAAAAATTGTATCCGATGAAATTCCACATTCATTTGTAACTGTAACCGAATAAGTATCTAAAGGACTAGCGGTTATTGCAACAAAAGTAGAACTGTTACTCCAATTATAGCTATGAAACGAACTCCAAGGAGCAGAAAGTGTGATAGTTGTGCCTTCGCAAATTAATGTATCATTACCAAAATCAACCAATGGAGTTGGAATATCTGTTACAAAAATAGTATCTTTTGCTGACCAGCAACCTTCGGCATTTTGAACTTTAACAGTATATTGTCCCTGATGAGCAATTTCAAGAGTTTGTAAAGTTGAATTATTTGACCATAAATAACTTGCAAATCCAACACCTGCATTTAAAATAATTGTATCGTGGTCACATTTAATTGAGTCATTTAATGCAAGATAATTTGGCAGTGGATGAACTGTAACAGGAAGGCTATCAATATCGGAACAGGCATATTGATCAGAAACTGTTAAATAAACCGTGTAATTTCCTGGTCCAGAATACGAATGTGTTGGATTTTCTATTCCAGAATGAATTCCATCACCAAAATCCCAATCGTAAAAAATATCTCCAAAAGAACTATTAATAAAATTGAGGCTACTACCCGAACAAAGCAAAGAGTCGCTAATAGTAAATCCAGAATTAACTAAATTAATTGTAATTGAATCTCTTGCAAATTGTGGGCATGTATTAGAAGAATCGCTATAAATTAATTGTGGATATAAAAAGCCATAATCGCTATATGTATGATAAATTGTGTCGCCTGTTCCGGGAACAACAACACCATCGCCAAAATCCCACGAAAACTGGTCAACATCAAGCAATGTATCAATATAAAATGCAACAGGAGTTTCTTTACAAACTACAGGACTTATAAAACTAAAATCGGCATAAGGTCCTTTAACAATTATATATTCTGTTTTAATAATTGAGTCTGTACAACCAAAACTTGTCGAAACAATCATCTTTACATCAAACTGTCCAGGTCTTGAAAAAGCATGAATAGGAGACGATAAAGTTGATGTTGCATTATCGCCAAAATCCCAATTCCAAGCAGAAGAATAGGGCGAACCAGAATTATCGCTAAATGAAACAATAAGTGGATAACAATCAGCATTAAGAGTATCTGCAACAAAATTTGCTATTGGATTGCTTTGTTTTTTAATGTAATCGTATTTTACAAATGTAGTGTCGCAGCCCACAGTATCAATTACTTTCAAAGAAACGTTGTAAGTTCCTGAATCAGTGTAAAAATATACTGGATTCGCATCTGTGGAAGTATTTCCATCGCCAAAATTCCATAAATAATTCTGATTTTCACCAGGAGTAGTATTTATAAAAAAAACAGAATCGCTTGAGCACAATGTCGAATCAATTACTGTAAAAGAAGGTGAAGCAGTCTGAACAGAAATAAAACCAAATTTAGTATTATAGCCTGTGCATCCTAATATGTTAGTAGCAGATAACATCACATCATAAACACCATACTCATCATAAGTTGTTGTTGGATTCTAAATATTTGAAGTATCTCCATTTCCAAAATTCCAATGCCATGCTGTAATTGTTGTATCGTAAGGTGTTGTATTATTATAAGAAACATTAAAAGGTTTACAACCAGACTCAAAAGCTGTTGAAAAATCAGGTTGAGGTAGATAGATTGTTATTGTTTTATAAGTTGTATCTCGACAGCCGTTTATGTCTTCAACAATTAGGCTTGTGTGGTAAATACCTTTTTCGGTAAATGTGTGTGTTACGAATGTATCAGTAAATTGATATTCTTGTGTTGAATAAAATGTGCTGCCATCATCATAATACCAGAGATACTTATGATAATTATAATTTGGATTTGGGTATCCAAAATCTTCTTCATCAATACTTAATGCTGGATCAAAATTTATAGAAATTCCTGGGCAACCATGTACGAAATTTGTAATATAATCAGCTTTTAAATTTCGTGCTCTAACCCAGTGAACTGAGTCGTCATTTGTTTCAAAAGTACATTGATTATCAATATTTGATAAATTTATTGATACAAGATAGTCTCCACTTGATGTAAATGTATGATTTGGACTTACTGTTGTAGAATCAAAAAAACCATCTTTAAAATCCCACATCCAATTATCTGCATCAATAATATTAGTATGAAAAGAATATTCATTCTGGTTAATACAATTAAAGGTTTTATAAAATTCAGCGTAAGGTCCTTTTATATAAACTACACTATCCTTACTAATTGTTGTATCACATCCGTTATAGTTAATCGTTAAATTACCTGTAAAATAGCCAGAGTCATTAAAAAAGACTATTGGGCTCCATAAATTGTCAACAACTATACTATCATTATTACTTCGAAAAACCCAACTTACAGTATCAATTAAATATTCATTGTAAGAATTATTAATAAACTCAACACCTATGGAAGCACAACTTGTGTCTGTATTTACTGAAAAATTTGGATTTTGTGGAGTGCCAACTTCAATTTTAACTGTATCATAGTATATACAACCAAGCGAAGTAGTTAACTTATAACATTCATTATAATTACCTTCATTAGTATAATTAATTGTAAAATTCTGCGATGTATTACTACTACCATCATGTAATGTCCAAATACGAGATGTGACAAAATCAAAACTACTATTATAGGTACTGCTATCTGAAATAAAAAAATCTTTCGGGATACAACCGCCACTTTTTTTAGGATAAATATTTATATTTGGAATTGTTACAATTAATGAACTATCAACAGTAATAGTACCTGAACAACCATGTGCACTAGTGGCTGTAAGTGTTATATCTCTATAAAAATAAAAAGGGATAGTATCAAATCCAGTATGTTTATAAATAATTGATGGATTTTGAGCATTTGTTATAATTCGTTCAAGTGCAGGAATATTATTTGTTATTGTATATCCCAAATCCCATTCCCAGCTCACAGCATTTATAGATTGGTCGGTAAAATTTACAGTAACAGGCAATTCACAATATCGTGCAGGGTCGAGAGTAAATGCTGCTTCGATTCGCTCGACTGTAATTGTCTTAATTATTGTGTCGGAGCATACGCTGTTTTCTATAAATGAAATAAGTTTAACGTTATAATCTCCCCATGTTGCGTAGGAATGTACTGGATTTTTAGCTGTGTCAGTTACACCATCGCCAAAATTCCAAAGATAAGATGTACAACCAACAGAAGTATTATCAAATGTTACATCTTCGTCAATGCAATAAATACTTTTTGATGTATTAAAATCAGCCGTAGCATCAAGAATTGTAATATAATCATTCTTAATTATTGTATCTGAACAACCATTTTCATCACTAGCAAATAAAGTAATATCATAAGAACCAAAACTGTTGAAAGTATTTGATGGACTTGTTAAAGTAGATGTCGTTCCTTCTCCAAAATTCCAGCTAAAAGTTAAATTTCCTGCACTTGTAGAAAGGTTGGTAAAACTGACATTGAATGGTGTAAAGCATTGACTTGTATCGCTGGCAACAAAATCAGGTACAGGCGTTTGAGAAATATTTACATAGTTTTCAATAATCTTAGTATCGTTACAGCCATGCTCATCAAAAACTGTGAGAGTTACAGGGAAAGTTCCATAATCAACATAAGTGTGTGTTGGCAAATGATCAGTTGAGGTTTGCCCATCTCCAAAATCCCAATTCCAAATTGTAATTGCACCATCTAGGCTTGTTGAATTATCCAAAAGCCCAATATTAAGAGGATTGCAGCCAGATAAAGCTGTGCTATTTGTAAAATCAGCAACAGGATCGTTATAAACAGTAATAAATGCAGGTTTTATTATTGTATCGTAGTTAGTTCCGTCAGAAACAATTAGAGTAACTGTGTAAGCTCCGGGAATCCCATATATAGCACTTGGCATTGTTTGATTTCCAGAAGAAGTTTGGTTTCCATTTCCAAAAATCCATTTTCGTGATGTAATTGTTCCTGTAGATTGGTCTTTAAAAACTACATTTAATGGGCTACATCCATTTATTGGAGTATATGTTGAAAAGTCGGCATTAAATTGAGAAAAAGCATTATATGATAATACAATAAATAACGATGTTATTGCTAAGTAAAACTTAAAATTCATACAATACAAATTATAACGTTAAAAATATGTATCTTTTTGTTAAAAACCAAATTAATCATTTAATTTTTAAACTTTTGAAAATTTTATGTTTTGCACCTCATATATTACTCTTTATTGTCGGTATTTGTAATTTTGTGTTATTAATAAAACAAACCTAATCCTTAAAATAATTAGTGTCTGTCCCTCAATGTCAAGAGTTTGAAACAGATTGTTCTAGTTAGAGGTTTCGATGAACTGAAAATCAGGAGTGTAATCAGTACTTGACTGATTTGAAGGTCGAAAATAACGAAGAACCGAACGAAGTGAGCTCACGAACTAAGAGAAGCGACCTCACAGCCCGTCCCGAATTTACTTCGCATTAGCGTTTACCCTGATAGATAATTCTTTCATTTTTTTTCGTTCTTTTAAATTAGCTATCTAACAGGGTGAACTTAACTTGTCCCACTAGGGACAAAATATTGGTAGAAAGAAATTTAGCCCCACATAAAAGTGCCGTAGGCACGAAATATATTATTGATTTAATGACAATATTTCATCCCAAAATGGATTCAAATTAGATGGTATGATATTTTCTACCAACATTACTCCCGAAGTAAATTCGGGATTTGTTTTTATTAATTGTATATCTGTAATATTCTACATTATAGCATAAAATTAATTATTAAGTTAACGCCAATGCGAATTTACTTCGGGAAATACCTTTAAAAAAAACAAACGATTATGAGTAATACCTTTAAAAATAAAATAATATATGCGTAAATCGGACATTATGGACAAACTCTAATTATGTTAACTACAATGTGAATATTCGGAACAGGTTGTGATGCTTAATTGCATTCACAACAATCTAACACTCAGCCAGTCTAAAGTTTCGTCATTGCGAAGAACGAAGCAATTTCAAAACATACCGAATTATTAATGTCAATTAAGAGGCTGTTTAAAATTTAATATTTATAATTACAGACGTTAAAAATAAGCCACTAAAGCACAAAATCACGAAATCCCTCAAAATTATTTTTTGTACTATCTTATTCATTTAGTGCAATTTGGTGTTTTCGAGTTTTTGTGGCAAAAAGTAATATTAAAACTTTAAATTAAAATTTAAACAGCCTCTAAGCTTTTTTTAGAATTTGAATAAGTTACTAAAAATTGAAAAAATTTGGTTAATATGTAAGCTTGTAATCTATTCAATTATTATTCGCTTAGTAATAACTTCATTACCAGAATTTATCTGCAAAATATAATTTCCTGTTGGAATTTTACTAACATCAACCTTGTAAATATCTGAATTGTTTTTAAACGATAAAACGCAATCACCTATAATGTTATAAATTTTTACATCAAATTTTTTAGCATTTTCAATTACCAGAGTTCCATTTGTTGGATTTGGATAAATCCTAATATTTTCAGAAACCATATTATCAATTCCAGTAAAAATTACCGGAATACTTGCATATGAAACAATATCTCCGCAAGAATTTGTAACCGTTAAACTAACTGCAAATGTATTGCTTGTAGCATAAACATGAATTGGATTTAAGGCAGTAGAAGTTGTTCCATCTCCAAAATACCAGATAAAAGAATCATAAGCTGTTGATGTATTTGTGAAATAAACAGTATCATTTGAAACGCTGTACGTAAATGATGAAACTGCATACTGATTTACAACTACATTCGCAGTATCAGCATCGCTACAACCATTTGCATCGCTAACGGTAACTGAATATGAGGTGCTTGATGTTGGACTTACGGTTACATTAGCATTTGTGCTTCCATTGCTCCACAAAAAATTAGTGCTTCCTGAGCCGTAAAGTGTTGCAGATTGTCCGTTACAAATCGTTTGGTCGTTTCCAGCACTAGCAATTACCTGAGCTGGTTGTGTTACTGTAAATGATTTTAATTGCTGACAACTTAAAGCATCGGTAACAGTTACGTGGTAAGTACCAGCAGATAATCCTGAAACATTTTCTGTACTAGCTCCATTACTCCAATTAATAACAAAAGGACTTGCACCTGCACCTAAATACAAATCAATTTCTCCATCGTTAGATTCAAAACATGTATTATTTGTAACGGTTCTTACAAAACCATTGAAAACAATATTATCTATTTCCCAAATTTTACTTTCAGTAGTGTTCGATAAATATTTAAATGCAACATATCCAGTTCCGTGATATGAAGATAAATCAATATCACCAGAATTTGTCCACACATAATTTCCTGTTGAAAGAGAGGTAGATAATGTTGTCCATGTCGCACTGTTTGGGTCGCCAACTCCTGTATAATCAATAGAAACCATTGTTTGAATATCTGGCCCTGTATATTTACAAGCATTATCAAAACTAAAAGTAACAGGATTGTGACTTGTAAAATTTATAGCTGGAGAAATTAACCAATCTTCATTCTGTAAGCTTACACCACTAAAACCATTGATATAGGCATAACTGTTTCCAAGATAAGTACTATTATACCAAGTCTGATTTCCAATAACGCTATATTGAGTCCATGCACCAAGTGTCAGGCTTTCAAAATTTTCCTGATGAATTATTGCATTTCCATATTGTCCATAAATCAAGCTATCAGGGCAAAATGCAGAATTATTATCATTAATTACGATTTTTGAAATTACTGGCAAATGATCCGACATGTAAAATAAAGCATCTAAAATATTAGAAGAATAAACCGAACTTGTAAACGAATTTATATCAGTTTTATAAGTGTTTCCTGTTCCATCATTTCCATAAGCCATGTAAGAATTTGCAAGATATTTAGCATCTTTTGCACCAGTTATTAAACTTTGATCAAAAAAAATAAAATCGAAACGGTCGTCCATTCCACCTGTTGAGCCTCCTCCAAGACCAGTTGAAAATCTTGTTGATTGAGTATGTAAATAAGCTAAACTTGTATTCGCATGCCAACTAGCAGCTCCCAAAACATCAGTTAACGGAAAATTTGCATTTGTAGTAATTTCGCTGTAAGCTGGCTCAGAAGATGCTGTGTAAAAATTCATATCTCCTCCAAACACAATATTTTCGAGATTTGGATGAGAATTCAAATAATTGTAAAACAACTGAACTTCAGCCAATCTATCGGATTCAAAACCAGTTGATGCCTTTAAATGAGCATAAAATAAATTAATAAAAATTGAATCGGGTCGAGTTGCAATATCAGACGATTTATAATAAATCTGATAACGATAAATATTTCGTAAAGCTGTTGGAATTTGATCTTGTGATTTTAAAGCAAATTTGTTTTTATTATAAAAAAGCATTCCATCAGTATCTGTTCCATCAATAAAAGTTGCCTTGTTATAAATTCCTGAACTTCCATTATTTAAAGCACTGTCGAGTAATAAAACTGCTCCTGTATTATTTTGAAGTTCTCCTATAAGAATTAAATCTGGCATAATATCATCAGAAATAGTTTTGAAGTATTGCCAACGTTGCGATGTTTGTCCCGGAAAGTCCAAAACATTGTAATACATTACTGTAACCGTATCGCTTTGTGCTTTTAATTGAAAAACTGAAACTAAAAAAACAACTAACAATGCAAATAAAATCCTCTTCATAAAATGAAAAATAATTAGTAATAAATATAAAATTTGAAATAAAGATAATAAGCTTTCTATTTAAAATGTAAATTTTTTATTTACCGCAACTAGAGTTGTTAACAGCGGAAGCTATAACTTGCAGTTATTCTGAATTTTGGGATTTATCAAAAGAACCTTTAAATTATAACCTGTTTTTTGAGGTTTCGACTTCGTTAACTATAATTCTTACATTTAGTCTTGTCAATTTGTCGATATAAAAACACAACAAAAACCTTCCCATTACAGTTATATTTTGTTAAGACTTCATTTAAGATGTTGTTGAAACTAAATTTTTGATAAATTTGCTAGATTATACAAGTAAGTACTGAATGAAAAACGATTACCAGATAATATTATCGAAACTTGATTATTTTATACGTAAATACTATAAAAATCAAGTGTTAAAGGGAACGATAGTATCTATTACAATTATCTTGTTTTCATATTTATTTGCAATTATTTCCGAATATTTTGGAAATTTTTCAATCACAGCTCGCACAATTATTTTTTATTCTCTTGTTGGTCTTTTTCTTTTTGTTATTTCAGCTTTAGTTATAATTCCATTACTTAAATTATTAAAAATTGGAAAAACAATCGACCATTTTCAAGCTGCCAAAATTCTTTCAACTCACTTCGAAAACCTTCAAGACAAGCTAATTAACATGCTTGAACTTTTAAGAATAAATGAAAATTCGTTGTATTCTAAAGAACTTCTTTTAGCAAGTATTGATGCCAGAATCGAAAATATAAAGCCAATTCCTTTTCAATCAGCTATTAAATACAAGGAAAATCTGAAATTTGGCAGATACCTTTTAATAATTTTTTTACTTGGTATTGTTATTAGTTATTTCTATCCGTCAGTGTTGTTTGATGGCTCAAAACGAATAATCAACCATAGCGTTTACTTTGAGCCAGAAGCTCCATTCAGATTTATTATCGAAAACGATTCTCTGACTTGCAAAAAAGGTGACGACTTTACGATAAGTGTTACAACAGAAGGAAAAGCAATTCCTGAAAATGTAAAAATTCATTATTCTAATAATCAGTTTGTTTTGTCGAAAAGAAGCAAAAATTCATTCGAATATACTTTCAAAAACTTAAACACATCCTTAAACTTTTCTTTTTCATCTGGCGATGTAAATTCACAAAAATATACACTCAATATATTGCCATCGCCAAATGTGCTTGATTTCAAAATTTTTATAGATGTCCCTGAATATACTGGCGAAAAAGATAATGTTGTTGAAAACACTGGAGACATTACTGTTCCTGTTGGTTCAAAAATTAGATGGGATTTCAAAACAGCAGATATTTCAGTCTTGCATATTTTGTTTAACGATTCCTCAAAATTCAATGCAAATTTAGCTTCAGATAATGCCTTTAATTATGAAAAACAAATTCTTGAATCATCAGATTATAAAATAATTGCATCTAATAATTTCTTTACAAATCAGATTATTTTAAAATATTTCATAAAAGTAATTCCCGATTTATACCCATCGGTTAAAATATTATCAGTTCAGGATTCAATAAATAAGAATCTGTTTTATTTTAAAGGATTAATTAACGACGATTATGGTTTTGAAAATCTTAAATTTATATATACAATTACTGGTCAAAATAAATCGTTAAAACACGAAATTCCTATAAACAAAACTCTTTCGTCTCAGGAGTTTTACTACACATTCAATTTTAGCGATGTAAACTCTGCCGAAGCTGGAAACATTGAATATTACTTTGAAGTATCTGATAACGATAGAATAAACGGCAGTAAATCTACTAAAAGTCAATTGTTTGAATACAAATTAATATCTCGCGATGAGCTCAAAAAGCAAAAAGATGAAGCTTCCGAGTCAGCACAATCAAAATTATCTGACAGTCAAAAATTAGCCGAAGAATTACAAAAGCAAGTTTCTGATCTTAAAAAAGATATGCTCAATAAAGATATGACCGAGTGGGAAAAGACAAAAAAAATTGAAGATATTATCAAAAAACAAGAACAGCTTGAACGTAAAATCTTTGAAATGCAGGCTGAAAATAAAATGTCGAACGAGTTTAGTTCACAATTAACCGAAGAACAAAAAGAGCTTCTCGAAAAACAAAAGCAAATCGAAGAATTGCTTAACAATCTGATGGATGATGACATGAAAAAATTGTTCGATGAGCTTCAGGAATTGATGAATAAAATGGATGAGAAAAAGATGAATGAGCTTACCGACAAAATGGAAATGTCGATGGAAGATTTGGCTAAACAACTAGAAAAAGATTTAGAACTTTTGAAAAAAATGGAAATTGAAAAGAAAGTTGATGAAACTGCTAAGGAGCTTGAGAAATTAGCCGAGAAACAAAAAGAACTTTCAAATAAAACCGAAGATTCAAAAAATCCTACAGATAGCCTAAAAAAAGAACAAGAAAAACATTCCGAAGAGCTCGAAAAGCTTGAAAAAGAATACGAAAAAATTCAGGAAAAAAATTCTGAACTTGAAGAACCCGAAAAGTTGAAAAACTTCTCTGACGAATTCAATGAAATTAAAAAGGAAATGAATGATGCAAAACAAAATCTTGATAAAAAGAATGATAAAAAAGCATCGAAAAGTCAAAAATCTGCATCTGATAAAATGAAAGATTTGGCTCAGGAAATGAAAGATATGATGCAGCAAAATCAAAGTGCACAAGAAATGCAAAACATGGACGATTTACGCCAAATTATTGATAACCTTATTCATTTTTCTTTTAATCAGGAAGCATTAATGGTTTCTATTCAAAATGTTAACTACAAAGATCCAAAACTTGACGAATATAAGAGAGAGCAATTAAAAATATCTGACGACTTTTCTATTATAAAAGATTCACTATATTCGCTTTCTAAAAAATCGCCAATGATTTCGAGTGCTATCAATAAAGAAATATCAGAAATAGAACAAAATATATTAAAAATCAAAACCGATTTTGATGATACTCGTATTCAAAATGTCAAATCAGACCAACAATTTGTAATGACTTCGGCAAACAATCTTGCACTGCTTTTAAACGAAATTTTAAAACAAATGCAAGAACAGATGAATCAGCAACAAAAACCTGGAAATTCGCAATGCAACAAGCCAAATCCATCGAACAATCCGATGCCTGGAATGAAAAAAACTCAGCAATCGCTTAAATCGCAAATGGAACAAATGATTGAGCAATTGAAAAAAGGCGAAGGAAAAGGCAAAGGAGATAAATTCGATAAAAATGCAATGAACAAGCAAATTGCTCAAATGATGGCTCAACAAGAAATTTTCAACCAGAAACTTAACGAATTAAAATCAAAAGCATCGTTAAGTCCAGAAGGAATGAAAAAGCTGAACGAAATTTCTCAACTTAACGAGCAAAATCTTAAAGATTTAATTAATAAAAACATTACACCTCAGCTAGTTAAAAGACAAGAACTAATTTTAACTCGTTTACTTGAGGCTGAAAAATCCGATTTCGAGAGAGAAATAGATAAGAAAAGAGAATCAAAAGAAGCAAAAAATGAAGAATTTCGTAACCCAGAAGAAATTTTTAAGTATAAAGGACTAAATTCGCAGTTCAATGAATTACTAAACTTGTCAAACATTGAATTGAACAAATATTATATGGATATATATAAAGAATATCTACTTAAATTGAATAAAAATGAAGACTGAATTTGCAGATATTAAGACAGTTGACGCATTAACTATTGCTTCTAAAATTGAAAATATATCGTTAGTTGAAAAAATTATTGACGAAATTTCAGCAACGTTTAAAATTTCTCCAGACCTTTATGGAAATATGTTAATCGCTATAATTGAAGCAGTTAATAATGCCATTTTACATGGTAACAAACTTGATTCTCAAAAAAATGTTCACTTTTCATATTTAATAAAGGATAACAATATTATTTTCACAATTCGTGACGAAGGTCCAGGATTCGACTATAATAAAGTTCCAGATCCAACTCTTCCTGAAAATATCGAAAAACCTCACGGACGAGGAGTTTTTCTTATGAGTAAATTGTCTGATAATATTACTTTCGAGAAAAACGGAACAATTGTAAATCTGCATTTTATTTTAAAATAAATTTGTGATCAATTTCTTTTCTGAGCAAACCAAATCTCCTCGACTTAATAAAAAAAAAATAACTTTTCTTATTAAGTGTATTGCTTTAGATTTCCAAAAAAAAGTAGGCAATATATCTATTATCTTCACAAATGATGAATACTTACTCGAAATAAACAAAAAGTATTTAAATCACGACTATTACACTGATATTATTACATTTAACTATAACGAAGAGAATGTTGTTTCAGGCGATTTATTTATAAGTTTAGATAGAATTAAAGAAAATTCAATTTTACAAAACCAAGCTTTTGATGAAGAGGTAATTCGAATTATTATTCATGGTTTTTTGCATTTAAACGAAATAAATGATAAATCTGTTAAAGAGAAAACCGAAATGACTAAATTTGAAAACTTGTATTTAGAAAAATACAAAGAATTAATATGATTGACACATACGATATAATTGTTATTGGTGCTGGACATGCTGGCTGTGAAGCAGCAGCAGCGGCAGCAAAAATGGGTTCAAAAACCCTTTTAATAACAATGGACATGACAAAATTTGCACAAATGTCATGTAATCCAGCCATTGGTGGAATAGCTAAAGGTCAAATAGTTAGAGAGATTGATGCACTTGGAGGTTTAACCGGAATTGTATCTGATAAAACTCTTATTCAATTTCGTATGTTGAATAAATCGAAAGGTCCGGCAATGTGGAGTCCACGCTCGCAAAACGATAAAACTCAATTTTCGTTAGTCTGGAGAAATTTTCTCGAAAATATTCCAAATTTAGACATTTGGCAAGATGTTGTTTTTTCATTATTAATTGAAAATAATATTTGCGTTGGTGTTAAAACAATTATTGGAGCAGAATTTAAATCAAAAACTGTAGTACTCACAAATGGAACTTTTTTAAATGGGAAAATTCATGTAGGTACAAATAATTATTTAGGTGGCAGAACAGGCGAATTATCATCATTGAATATTACAGAACAATTAAAATCTTTAGGAATTTCATCTGGCAGAATGAAAACAGGTACTCCAGCCCGACTTGATGGACGTTCTATAAATTTTGAAAAATTGATTGAACAAAAAGGAGATGAGATTGTAACAGGCTTTTCTTTTTTAGAAAATACTTTGGGAATAAAAGCCGAAAAACAAAAAAGCTGTTTTATTGCTCATACAAATCTTGATGTTCACGGAACACTCCAAAAAGGCTTTAATGAATCTCCTCTTTTTTCTGGAACAATAAAAGGAGTTGGTCCAAGATATTGCCCAAGTATAGAAGATAAAATTGTAACTTTTAACGACAAAGAAAGTCATTTGCTTTTTTTAGAACCCGAAGGATTTAATACAAACGAGTTTTATTTGAATGGATTTTCTTCTTCCCTTCCATTAGAAGTTCAATATAATGCTTTGCGTAAAATCGAAGGATTTGAAAAATTAAAAATTTATCGTCCGGGCTATGCAATAGAATATGATTACTTTGACCCAACACAATTAAAGCCAACATTAGAATCAAAAGTTTTAAAATCTCTTTTTTTTGCAGGACAAATTAATGGAACTACGGGTTATGAGGAAGCAGCTGCGCAAGGTTTAATGGCAGGAATAAATGCTCATTTATCAATTCACTCAAATAGCGAATTTATCTTAAACCGAGACGAAGCTTATATTGGAGTATTAATAGATGACTTAGTAACAAAAGGTGTAACTGAACCATATCGCATGTTTACATCAAGAGCTGAA
>Ga0154347_1160_pt2 | contig 24073 bp, 20 predicted proteins | sample RifGroA2_FD_115875 | JGI IMG/M metagenome (GOLD analysis project Ga0154347, IMG submission 115875) | Bacteroidetes bacterium GWA2_31_9
CCAAATCAATTGTTCCATATTGCAAACCCATAATTTTTCGAGTTAAGCTTTTTAATTTGAATGTATTAGAACCAATCCGTAAATAATTATAATCATCTATAAATTCCCAAGTTGAAAAGTAAGATTGATTTGTAAACGATGAATAAACCTCTAAACTTCCGTCTTCATTAAATGTGTAGGTTTTGTTATATTCATTCAAAATAAAATCAGAAGAAGTATCGGTATATGAAGCTAATTTCCACGACGTTCGGGTTATTTTCTTCTCATAAGATGAAAAAATATTATGCTCCTTTTTACAGGATATAACAGTAAAAAACAATAAACTGATAAATATTAATTTTAACTTCATAGATACTGCGAAAATAAACCATTTTCAATAATTTTAATTCAATAAACATAAATATGTTTATAATAATTCTTTAAAACTGCTTTTAACATCACAAAGCATCGTATTTTTGTGAAGATAATATGCCACAGATTACACAGATTTTTACACATATAAAAAAAATCTGTGAAACAAATCTGTGCTAATTCGTGTAATTTGTGGCAAAAATTTAAATATGCGATTTTAAAATGAACGTTCACTTTATAGCAATTGGTGGAAGTGCAATGCACAATTTGGCTCTTGCACTTCATAACAAAAATATAACAATCACAGGTTCTGATGATGAAATATTTGAACCATCGAAAAGTCGTCTTGCAAAATATGGTTTATTGCCTGAAAAGTTTGGCTGGTTTCCCGAAAAAATTCATTCAGGGCTTGATGCAGTAGTTCTTGGAATGCACGCCAGAGAGGATAATCCCGAATTATTAGAAGCAAAAAAACTTGGAATAAAGATTTTCTCATATCCCGAATATCTTTACGAGCAAACAAAAAATAAAACTCGAATTGTAATTGGCGGAAGTCATGGAAAAACTACAATTACTTCAATGGTTATGCACGTTCTGAAATTTGCAGGAGTTGAATTTGATTATATGGTTGGTGCAAATGTCGAAGGATTTGAAACCATGGTAAACTTCTCCGAAACTTCAAAATTTGCTGTATTTGAGGGAGATGAATATCTTTCTTCTCCAATTGATAAGCGACCAAAATTTCATTTATATAAACCAAATATTGCATTAATTAGCGGAATTGCGTGGGACCACATTAACGTTTTTCCTACATTCGACATTTATGTTGAGCAGTTCCGGAAATTTATCGAACTAATTGAAAATAACGGCAGTTTAATCTATTTTGAAAATGATAAAATTTTAGCCGATTTATCCAAAAACACCAATAAAAAAATTAAAACCATTCCATATAACACTCCCAAAAGTGAAATTATTGATAATAAGTCAATATTAATTACCGAAGCAGGAAAAATTGCAATTTCTGTTTTTGGCGAGCATAATTTGCAAAATATTGCTGGAGCAAAGTTAATCTGCAATGAAGCAGGCATTTCCGACGAAGTTTTTTATAATGCAATTTCAAATTTTAAAGGAGCAGCAAAACGTTTACAATTATTGGCAGAAAATTCAAATTGCTCGGTATATCTTGATTTTGCTCACTCTCCATCGAAATTGGAAGCAACAGTTAAAGCGTTAAAAAAACAATTTACAGGAAGAAAACTTGTTGCCTGTATGGAACTTCATACCTTTAGTAGCCTTACAGCCGAATTTTTGAACGAGTACAAAGGAACAATGAAAGATGTAGATTTTCCTATCGTATTCTTTAATCCAGAAACAATTAAACACAAAAAACTTCCAGAAATTACTACAAATCAAGTTTTAGAATCATTTGACGACAACAGATTGAAAGTGTTTAATGTAACCGAAGAACTGGTAAATTATTTAAAAAGCCAAAACTGGAACGCTCAAAACTTATTAATGATGAGTTCAGGAAACTTCTCTGGAATTGACTTTAAACAATTTGCAAACGAAATAGTTTCTAAGGTATAGAGGAAAAAGGTATAATGGGAAAGAGGTATAGAGTTATTGAGTTTATAAAGGTGAAAAATATTGTATTTACTAAATGGTATTTTGATTATGAAATTCCTAACCGTTATTCCATAATCACCTTATCTTTAACTCTTCCACTCCTAATTCTCTTATACCTAAAACCCATATACCATATACCTTTTACCTTATACCTCATACCTTTATTGTTAAACCATAATCACTTCCGAACTATTAATTAAACATTAAAAAAATGGGCAGAATTTTAGCAATAGATGTTGGACAAAAACGTATTGGATTAGCAGTAACTGACCCATTAAAAATAATTGCAACAGAGCTTGCAACAATTCATATTTCCGAAATTTGGAAATTTTTGGAAGATTACTCTAAAAAGGAAACAATTGAATTAGTTGTAGTTGGAATGCCTAAACAAATGAATAACGAATTTTCAGAATCGAAACGCTTTGTCGATGATTTTATTAAAAACTGGGATAAAAAGTTTCCTAATATTCCTTTAAAAACCTACGACGAACGCTTTACTTCAAAAATGGCTCAAAGAGCAATGATAGATGGAGGAATGAAAAAGAAAGACCGTCAAGATAAATCAAAACTCGACTCAATAAGTGCAACTATACTTTTGCAGGATTTTTTGAAATTTAATTCGTTATAGAAGATTTTCTAAATCTTTAAGATTTAGCAAATCTCTTTAAAAACCTTATTCACCAAAAGCAGCCCAGCCCTGAGCCATAATCGGTAATGTAGTTCCGCCTTTTGTAATTATTAAATTTTCTTCGCCTTTTGCCGAAATATGTCCAATTATTGAAACCTGATGTAATTCAGCGATTTTATCGTGTAATTCGATTGGAACGGTAAATAATAATTCGTAGTCTTCGCCACCGTTTAAAGCTGTTACTAAAGGCTCTACATTTAATTCTTCTGCAAGTTTTCGAGTAACATAATTAATAGGCACTTTTTCTTCATAAATTTTGCAAGAAACATCCGATTGATTACATAAATGCAATAATTCAGACGAAAGTCCATCAGAAATATCAATCATTGATGTTGGAATTATTTTATTTTTTTCAAAAAGTTCGATTACATCTTTTCGTGCTTCGGGTTTTAACTGACGTTGAAGAATATAATCGTAGCCATCGAATTTTGGTTTCATATTTGGGTCTGAATTGAAAACCATCTTTTCTCGTTCCAATAGCTGCAAACCCATATAAGCACCGCCTAAATCACCCGTAACACAAATCAAATCATTTACTTTTGCACCACTTCGATAAGCAAGTTTTTCAAAATCAACTTCGCCAATTGCTGTTACAGAAATCGAAAGCCCTGTTAAGGAAGAGCAAGTATCTCCACCAATCAGGTCAACATTGTAAACATCACAAGCTAAGTAAATTCCATCATACAAATCTTTTAAAGCCTCAACCGAAAATTTTGAAGAAACTCCAAGCGAAACTGTAATGTGTTTTGGTATTGCATTCATTGCATAAACATCTGAAAGATTAACAACTACAGCCTTATAACCCAAATGTTTCAACGGAACATAAGTTAAATCAAAATGCACTCCTTCTAAAAGCATATCTGTGGTTACAACTATTTTTTTGTCAGAAGGTTCAATTACTGCGGCATCGTCGCCAACTCCTTTAATTGTAGTTTTATGCTTTAATTTTATGTTTTCAGTTAAGTATTTTATTAACTTAAATTCTCCAAAATCTGATACTGGAGTGATAGATTGTTTCTTAGGCATATTGATAAATTTATTTCAAAATTTGAACTATTTTATTATTATACAGCCACTATATTTAGCCACTGATTTCACTAATTATCACAGATTTGAAACAACCTTTGGTTGTTTTATCAGTGCAAATTTATAGCCACAGATTACTCATTTATTGTTTATTTTAAAAGGCATTTCCCGAAATAAATTCGGGACAAGCTGTGAGTCGCTTCGCTAAGTTCTCAGATTTGAAACGACTGTTGGTTGTTCTTGTTTTTGAAAATAATAAATTTTAATCTGTGAATCTGTGGCAAATATTAGAATTCATTATTTTTTATACTATCGTATTTTAAAGTATTTTTTATTAAGAATTTTAGCACGAAAATAAATATTTATTGGAAAATTATTTATAAGTTTTGTATCTTTGTTCTTATTTAGATTAAATCAAAATACTGTCTATTCAACTTATGGAAAAAGAACAGGATAACATATTAACGGAAGTTACTCAAAACGAATATAAATACGGATTTGTTTCTGATATTGATACAGACTCGATTCCAAAAGGATTAAGCGAAGATGTTGTAAGATTAATTTCTGCAAAAAAGGAAGAGCCAGAGTTTATGCTCGAATATCGCTTAAAAGCATACAAACATTGGTTAACAATGAAAATGCCAGATTGGGCACATCTTATTATTCCAAAAATAAATTATCAGGATATTATTTTTTATGCTGCACCTCGCCAATCGGCATCACCATTAAGCCTCGACGAAATTGACCCAGAAATAAAAGCAACTTTCGATAGACTAGGAATTCCTCTTGACGAACAAAAAAAACTATCAGGAATTGCCGTTGATGCCGTTATTGACAGCGTTTCGGTAAAAACCACATTTAAAGAAAATCTTGCTGAACTTGGAATTATTTTTTGCTCGTTTAGTGAGGCTGTACGTGAGCATCCCGACTTGGTTAAAAAGTATTTAGGCTCGGTAGTTCCTTATACCGATAATTATTTTTCGGCACTTAATTCAGCAGTTTTTAGCGATGGCTCTTTTTGCTATATTCCAAAAGGCGTTCGTTGTCCGATGGAACTTTCAACATATTTCCGTATAAATGCCTCAAATACAGGTCAGTTTGAGCGAACACTGATAATTGCCGACGACGATTCGCATGTTAGTTACCTTGAAGGCTGCACTGCCCCACGACGCGACGAAAATCAGCTTCATGCTGCTGTAGTTGAGATAATTGTACACGAAAATGCAAATGTAAAATATTCAACTGTTCAGAACTGGTATCCTGGCGATAAAAACGGAAAAGGCGGTATTTACAATTTTGTTACAAAACGTGGAATTTGCAAAGGAAATAACTCAAAAATTTCGTGGACTCAGGTTGAAACAGGTTCGGCAATTACATGGAAATATCCTAGTTGTATTCTTTTGGGCGACAATTCTGTAGGCGAGTTTTATTCGGTAGCTGTTACAAACAATCATCAACAAGCCGATACAGGTACAAAAATGATTCATATTGGTAAAAACACCAAAAGCACTATAGTTTCAAAGGGAATATCTGCAGGTTTTAGTAATAACAGTTATCGAGGATTGGTTAAAGTTTTAAAAAAAGCCGAAAATGCGAGAAATTACTCACAATGCGATTCGTTGCTTTTGGGCGATAAATGCGGAGCACACACATTTCCATATCTTGAAGTCGATAACAAATCGGCAATTGTTGAACACGAAGCGACAACTTCAAAAATTGGCGAAGACCAGATTTTTTATTGCAACCAGCGTGGAATTTCTACCGAAGATGCTATTGGACTTATTGTTAATGGTTATGCAAAAGAAGTTATTAATCAACTTCCAATGGAATTTGCTGTTGAAGCACAAAAGCTTTTGCAGATAAGTTTGGAAGGCAGTGTAGGATAAGAATAGTTTGACGTTTCAGGTTTGAAGTTTGTGGTTGCTACGCAATTCATTCACTTAATAACAATTAACTTGTTATGTATTTTGAGTAATAAGATTTACACGTTATATTAATTCCATTATCTTTTTAGAAAATGAGCCAAATTAACTACGATGAAATAATGTCTCCTTGCAAAAACATTTGCATACTCGATAGCGATAAGAAATATTGCATAGGATGTTTTCGCAGTTATGAGGAGAAAAAAACATGGTGGAAATTTACCAAAGAAGAAAAACTCAAAATCCTTGAAGAGATTAAGTTAGGACATAAGAGGTTTCATTAGAATAATTCCTTCTCAAAAGCCAACACATCAAGATATTTATTAAACTTGAAACCAACATTTCTGAATTTTGGTTACACATTTATTCTAACCACGATTTTGCAGTTGATGAAGCATGTAAATTACCTTTTGTCATATAATTTTCGTGGTTTATCGCAATTTTATCAAGTCTGTAATGATAATTCAACATTATTCCGGCAGATTGCTTCATACCTCGCTTTGAAATATCAGCCATCCAATGAATATGCTCTATTTTAGCTCCATTTGAAAGATGAAAATTTGCAACAGGGTCTAATGCTCTTAGTGGGTCGTCGTTACGTTTTACATTAAAAAGATAATGAGCACAAAGTCGCATTAATGGCAATTTAATTTTTTCGGCAATTTCGTTGTTTTCGTGCCAGTTTTCGAAATTTAAAATCTCTAATAATCCGTGAGTTGCATTTTTGTTTTTTGAAATTTTAATAATATTTTTTTCTTCATCAGATTTTAAAAAACAATTTCCACCACATTTTACATGATTACTTAGCCAATGTCGAAACAATGGAATTGGCGAAAGTGTTGCAAAAGTTTTAATATTTTCAAATTCAGCAGTAATTCTTTTTACAACTCTTTTTATTAGAAAATTTCCAAAACTAATTCCTTCTAAACCCTTTTGAGTACTTGATATTGAATAAAATATCGCAGTGTCGGCTTCGTAAGGGTCGCCAGATTTAACATTTACATCAATAAGTTTCTGAATATTGTTCGACATTCCTTTTACAAGGGCCACTTCTACAAATATTAAAGGGTCGTTACTCATTCGGTTATGAAAAAACGCAAATACACGATGGTCGGTAAAAAGTCTGTGTTTTAGCTCTTTCCACGAACCTATTTCATGTACAGCTTCATATTCCATCAATTTTTCTAACATCGATGCCGGCGAGTCCCATGTTACCTCTTTCAAATCGAGTAAGTTAACATCAAAATATGTCATTAAAAGCATTTTTATGTCGTCGCTTAATTTTCGTAAACGTGGAGCCGATTTAATCATTGGTAATAAATCGCACCTCATATCTTTCAGAAAAATAAATCCATTTGGCAATGTAATCAACTGCCTCAAAAACAAAATTCTGGGAGGGATTAATGCATCGCGAAGAATTAACTCCGATTTTATTTTTTGCTCATCGGTTTTAGCTTTCTGAAGATTATGAATTATTTTATCAAGCGACAAAATATCAACATCAAAATCGTGGGCAAGAATCTTCAAGAACTTTTCTTTTCCGCTATTATTCAAATTAATATAAATCATTGCCAGATGTACAACTTTGGCTTTTCGAGAAATATCGCCTCCTTCCTCTTTAATACAGTCGCTAATAAGTTGAATTACAACAGATTTTTCGTCCTCCGAAATATCAGGGCTGATTACAGGAAAGGCATTTGACGATTCCTGCCAGATTGCAATAATATTGTTTATTGTTCGACGACTTATTCCGGTAATGGCTGGGTCAATTTCTAGCTTAAAGTTTTTTTTGTCAGAATTGTCCATAACGCAAAATTTAATTGATTCTGAAAACTTAATAAAGATAATGAATTTTACTCAAAAAAATATTATTTGTTTCTTAAAAAAATGATTTTTTTGTCATAATTAATAAAATGTTTATAAAAAGTCTAAATCTTTACAAAAGTGATAATATTTCACTCGAACTTAATTGAATTGGATTAGTATTTGAATTTATAAACATATCAGCTATATCGCTCTTATTTTGTTGAAGTTGCTGTATTTTTTCTTCAATAGTATTTTTAGAGATAAATTTTAATGAAATAACTTTATTTTTCTGACCAATACGATGTGCTCTGCTTATTGCTTGTTCTTCCGAAGCTGGATTCCACCAAGGGTCAAGTACAAATACATAACTTGCTGCTGTAAGATTTAAACCTACTCCACCAGCTTTTAATGAAATAAGTAAAATGTTGAAATCGTTAGTGTTTTGAAACTTATTAATTATTTCTGTACGGTTTTTTATTTTCACCTCTCCTGTAAATGTTAAATACGGAATATCTGAGTTATCAAGAAAAGAAGCAATTAATTTTAAATGTTTTACATAAGATGAAAAAATCAATATTTTATTCGATTCGTTATTTATAATTTGAATTCTTGAGCATACTTCTTCAAATTTTCCTGACGAATTTTGATATTCACTATTAACCATAGCAGGATGATTTGCAATTTGCCTTAACTTACTTATTGCATGAAAAGTAACTTTTCGCAACTCTCTTTTATCGTTGTTTAAATCGGCTTCAATAATTGCATTACGAGCTTTTGATTTTTCGGTTTCGTAATAAGTTCGCTGCTCGTCAGACATTTCGCAATATATCAACTGCTTTGTATGAATTGGTAAATCTTTTTCGACTTCTTGTTTTGTTCTTCTTAAAATAAATGGGCTAATTATTTTTTTTAATCGTTTAATTTTAAGGTCATTTTGCTCTTTAACCGAATTGGCATATTCTTCTGCAAATGAAATTTTATTTCCCAGCATATCAGGATTTAAGAACTGAAATTGTGACCACAAATCCATTATTGAATTCTCAATAGGTGTGCCTGTCAAAACCAGCTTATACGAAGATTTTAAACTTGTTACAGCCTGAAATATTTTTGAATCTGAATTTTTTATATTTTGACTTTCGTCTAAAATTATATAGAAAAAGTTAAACGCCGTCAGTCTTTCAGCATCTTGCCTTGCTATTCCGTAACTTGTAATTATTACATCAAATTTTTGGAACATTGAAAATAATTCGTTACGTTGTGAACCAGTGTAAGTTAAGACTTTAATATCGGGTGCAAATTTTTTAAATTCATTTTCCCAATTATAAACAATTGATGTTGGACAAATTATTAAGCTTGGAACTACTTGATTTTCAAACTGAATTTGTTCATCAATTTCATCAAATAAGCTTAATTGTATTGGTTTTAAATCGCTTTTGACTACTTTTTTGCTAATGACATTGGTTTTGTCGATAACGATTTTTTTAAGTAATGTTATGGTTTGTAGTGTTTTGCCTAATCCCATATCGTCAGCTAAACAACCTCCGAAGTTATATTGCATCAAAGAATTTAGCCAATAAAAGCCACTTTTTTGATAATCTCTTAATTTGTAATCCGACATTTGTGGAATTTCAACTGAAGTACTAAACTTTAACTCATCAATATTTTTATATAATTTAGTGTAGTTTGCATCATTGTTACTTGATATATCTTTAATTATTTTAAAAAAAGATTTCGAAATGGTTAATGATTCATTATTTTCACTAGAAAACAAAAACAAGTCGTAATATTTTGAAAACCATTCATTTGGAATTATTGCAACATTACCATTTGGTAAAATATATTCGTGTTTGTTTTCAAGAATATAATTTTTTAAATTTTTAAATGGAATTTTAAATTCTCCAAAGGTTACAAAACTATGAATATCAAACCAATCATTGACTAAATTAGTTCTAATTTCGTGCGAAATATTACCAAGATAAAATTCACTAGTTGATAAATTTTGAACTAATCTGAATCCATAATTTTTTAATAATTCAGAATTATAGTTTATCCACGAAACAAAATTATAATTATAATCTTCGTTATCTGTCTCTAATGAGCAAATTCCCTCATTATTAACGTATAATCCACGTGTTGTTAAAAAATTAATTGCATTTTTTTCGGATTTGATATTTCTGTTTATTTTCTTAAATCCATATTTGTTTTTATCATTTTCGGATTCAATAATTAATTCAACAAAACATTTTTCTTTAGCATCGGGTCTTATTTTATATTTTCCATATTTAAAATTAATTGAAAGTATATATTTTGAGTGAAAATTTTTCTCAAGTGTCAATACTAATTGTTCGATTGGTGTTTCAACTTGTATTTCAAAACCTTTTGCATTAATTTCATATTCTCGTACTAAGTTTATAACAAATGTTTCAAAATATTTCTTTTCTGTTTTAGTTGGAATTTCTATAAATTGCTTAGTAAAAAAAGGTTGTAATTTTTTCCCATCAACATCTGAAAATGAATATATTGTATTTTCAATAAAAACATTACAAGGCATTATTGAAATAAAAATAAACGATTTTTGAAATAATTCGATGGTTTTGTTGTTGGCTATTATACTTATGTGATATTTTGTACCATCTCTATCTTTTTCAAAATTAAATTTTATTTCAGAATTTATAATTTTTACAGGCTTATTTAACAATAATTCATTTGTTAGCCTATCGAACTGTAGTATTTTGAAATCAAATAATTTTGCATTTTCAATGATTTTAGTATTTCTTCGTTCAATATAAGGTCTGATGAAGTTAACATTGTATTCATCAGTCAGTTCTGAAAAAAACTCCTTTGTGTTTTTGTTATTTTTCGAAAAATATTTTGCTAAACTTTTTTGTGTAATTTCAAAACAAAGTTGAATTGTTTTAATCTCATTATCATCAAATTGCTCTTTATATTTTTCAAAATTTTCTGTTGTTAATAACTCTAATGCTTCACTTCTGTTTTTTTGCAAATAAAAAGGGACAAAAACAACTCCAATTCTTGATACAGATTTTAAAACAAGATAAAACATTGGGAATTGTTAAATATTAATATGGTTATTTTTGAAAAAGTTTTCAGTCTTTGCAATATTTTCAGGTCGTCCTAAATCGAACCAATAATCTGAATCGTGCTGGAATGCAATTACTTTATTTGTTTTAGAAAGAGCTAAATACGAATGTGTTATTGAATTAGGTTCTTTGTCATCTAAATATTTTATAATTTCAGTGCTAAGCATTTGAATTCCGCTAAATGCAAGCTGAGTGAAAGAATCAGTAAAAGACTTTGAAAGTAATCTGTTATTTTCTTTTATATTTTCCCAACCACACAATTCGTTATTGCTATCAAACAAAAAATAACGAGCAGTATCTCTCTTCTTAACAGCTAGCGTGGCAAATGAATTATTTTCTGAATGAAATTTATGCATTTTTTTGAAATCAATTCCAGATATAACATCAACATTATGAACAAGAAAGTCTTTTTCTTCTTCAAAAAACCATGAGGCTTTTTTGATTCCGCCACCAGTATCTAAAAGCAAAGACGTTTCATCAGAAATTTCAATATTGATTCCGAAATTGTTTTTCACCTTAACAAAATCAACAACTTGTTCTGCAAAATGATGAACATTAATTATTATATCGTTAATTCCTGATTTTTTAAGATTTTCAACAACAATCTCCAATAATGGTTTTCCACTAACCTCAACTAATGCCTTTGGTTTGTTTGACGTTAAGTGCTTTAGTCTTGTCCCAAGACCAGCTGCTAGGATTAATGCTTTCATACTTTATTCAACTTTATTCAACCCCTTTGGGGTTGGGTTCTACTTCTTTTTCTTACTCTCCGAATTTCATTCGGAGTTATTCATGTTTAAGCCCGTTGGGCTTAGAGTTTCAATATTGTCAATATCAACCTTCAATAATATTTCTTTCACATGATATTTATTTATTTATTCAAATACATGGCAATTGCAACATCGCAAAAATCCTGAAAGGATTTAACTTGATTAACCCTGCATGAAATGCGAGGTTAATAATATCAAGTACAGAGCAACCACAAAGTGGTTGAATAGCGTCATTACGAGTTCTTCTAGTAAAATTCAAAATACCCTAATTTAGATTTTTCAATTCCTGCTCAATATGCCTTAATTTTATATTGACATTGTATTTTTCTTTCACATGCTTAGACACTTCTTCTGCACAATAAACCGAACGATGTTGCCCGCCGGTACAACCAAAATTAATCATCAGATGTGTAAACTTTCGTTCCAGATATTTTTCAATTGATTGGTCTATAACTGCATAAACAGAATTAAGGAAAGTTGTTGATTCAGGCTCTTTTTTCAAGAATTCAATTACTGGCTCATCTTTTCCTGTAAGATTTTGATATTCTGGAAGTCTTCCTGGGTTTGTAATTGCTCTACAATCGAACAAAAATCCGCCTCCATTTCCACTTTCGTCTGGCGGAATTCCACGCTTGAACGAAAAACTATTAATTGTAACTGTTAGATTATTCTCCACAGTTTTCTTAAATCCATATTTTTTTAGCTCCTCTGATTCAAATATTTTTTCAATTGAAATTAATAAGTGTGGTATTTCAATTGGCAATTTTACATTTGCAAGTATCCACTTCAAATTTTCCAAAGCATAAGGAATACTCAAAAGAAAATGTTCTTTTTTCTCATAAAATCCTCTAAAGCCATAAGCACCTAATGCTTGTAAAATTCTAATAATTACATAGCCAAAATAATAATCCTTAAATTCCTGAACGTTTATATTTTTGAATTTACTAAGTGTTTCAATATAAAAATCGAGTAATTGATTTCGTGTTTCTTGCGGTATATTTGCTTTTGCATCGTACAACAACGAAGCTATATCGTATTGCAAAGCTCCTTTACGACCGCCCTGATAATCTATAAAATAAGGATTATCATTAAAAAGCATAATATTTCGTGATTGGAAATCTCTGTATAAGAAATAATTGGTGTCGGCTTTTAATAAAAACTCAGTAAAAGTCTGAAAATCATTCTCCAATTTTTGCTCATCAAAAGGAACATTTGCAAGTTTTAGAAAATAATATTTAAAATAATTCAAATCCCACATCATCGATTGTTTATCGAATGAAGCTCTTGGATAACAATACGAATAATCAAGTGTTTGTCCGGATACAACCTGAAAACGAGGCATTAACTCAATAATTTTCTTATAATTAGTTAAAGATTTTTCAGAGAAATTGCCTCCAATATTTGAATTTGAAATAAATTGATATAAAGTCGTATCTCCAAGATCCTGAATAATGTATATATTCTTATTCAAATCTGATTTATAAATTTCAGGAACAGGAAGTTTATATTGCACAAAATGCTCGGTAAACTTTACAAAAGCAAGATTTTCGCTATAGTCAGTATTATAAACGCCTAAGGCTGTTCTGTTATTTCCAAAAATTCTGTAATATATTCTACTTGAACCAGATGGAGGCAACATGCTAAGTTTTATTACATTTTCATTTGACCATTCTTTAAAAAGTAAAATCAAATTATTTTCTATTTCTGAATTTTTCATTAAATCAATATGTTAATATATAGTGCTGTAAAGTTATAACTTGTACTAGATATAAGTAAAGCCTTAGAATTATAACTCAAGTGATTTTGTAAAATGTTATTAACAATTACTTATTTCAATTTTAAATAATGTTAATAAACATTAATTTAAGGCATCTATTACTTTGACATAAGTATTGTTGTTTGTATATTTGTTAATTAGAGTTTGTCCACAATGTTCGATTAATTCGTTATTCTCAACCTTCAAATCAGTCATGTACTTCAGTACGCTCCTGATTTTCAGTTCATAGAAACCTCGAACTCGAACATTCTGACTCAAACTCTTGACTTTATAGACTGACTCTAATTAAAACCTAAATATGGCAAAAGCAGTTCTCCTTCTCGGAGGAAATATTGACAACAAGTACAAATACCTCGCTAGAGCAGAATCGCTTATTTCTAGTGTTATAGGAGAAATTATAGATAGATCTTCATTTTACGAATCAGCACCATGGGGATTTGTTCACAAAAGTTTTTTTCTAAATAAAGTAATAGTTGTTGAAACCATTCTTTCTCCATTAGCTCTATTATTACATATCAATCAGATTGAGAATATGATGGGCAGAATTCGCAATTCTGACCAATATATTGAAAGAAACATCGACATAGATATTTTACTTTACGACAATGAAGTTGTTAATGATGATAATCTAATTATTCCACACACAAAACTTCACCAAAGACGGTTTGCATTGGAGCCAATTTGCGAAATTGCACCAGAAAAAATACATCCTGTTCTAAATAAGTCATTCAGGCAATTGCTTGAAAATTGCGAAGATGTGCTTGAAGTAAAAAGGCTCAGTGAAAACGACATACCAACTCTTAGTTAATTATTTTCATTTTAAAATATCTTATAACCAATACCAAATTCAATAAAATCGGCTTTTGCAAAATGCGATTTTAATGCAAAATTCAATATCATCTTATTACTTGCAAAATACCTTAATCCAAAACGGTGATAAAATATGCCGTCGTTTTTCGATTTTGAATAATAGTAGTATCCGCTTTGAATTACAATGCTTATTTTACTGAAAACCAATTCATGACTCAAAAATATTCCTCCTCTGAAAAGATTAATGCTCTCATATTCAAGTTGTTTTCTTGAATAAACCGTTCTAAGCGATTCGTCATAAAAAACATCAGTTCCAAAACCTAATTTTCGTTGCCTTGATATTTGGCGAGTTAAATTTATTGATAAAGAAGCTGTTGGGTAATTTTTTATTTCTGGAGGTTGAATTTCTTTTGTTCCACCCGAAACAATTGCATAAATTTCGTTTTTCTTAATAAACTTCTGCAAATCAATTCGTTTGAATTCAGACTTGTTTTTAATCAAACTATATCTTAGCCCTAGATTATAAGAAATAACATTTATCCCCTGATTTGGAACTTTAAATGCACCATTTGAGAAGTGTTTAAAGCTAATTCTATTTACTAAATCAAGTCTTTTAAAAAGCCTGACTTTAAGGTCAAAAGAAAAGTTGAAATAAAAATTAATGCCCGAACCAATCGAAACATTATAATAATTTTCTGAATTATCGTAAGGTTTATCAAGATATGCTGCCCCAGAAGAAATTTCGTAATTAAATGAATAGGTATTTCTTCTCATTATTGGAATATTAATAAAACCATAAAAAGCATAAACATGACCCAAAACATTAGGGTTTTCGAGGCTTGCATAATATGCTCCTAAACCTGTAAGTGGAAAACGATAATACTGATGCCAAAATTTTTCGCCTTGATGCTGTTTGGAAAGTTTAACCTCGAACGCAGGAATGTGGCTGATAATATTATAACGCATCGAAGGTCGATGTGGCATTATAAAACCGTAGTTAAAGGATGGCTCAATAAAACTGACCTTTGGGAAATTAGTAATTGTATCAATTTGTGCAAAAGCATTAAATTGAAAACTTATTAGAATAGCTATTGAAATAAAGAATTTAATTATGTTTTTCTTTATCATATCTTTAACAAGTTCTTAATCAGAAAAACATTTTATAAAATTCAGAAAAAGTGATGATTTGAGTATTCTCAAATGTATTTAATTTCAGCAAATGTGGTTTATCGCCAGTGATTAAAAAATTAGCATTACTATCTTTTGCCAAAGCGAGAATAAAATTATCGTCAACATCTTCACAAATTTCTACAACCGAACAAACATTAATTTTTGAAGTGGAAGCTATAAATAATTGCATGAAGTATTCAGCATGAGAAGATGAAATATATTTTTTGAATTTTGGACGATAAATTACAGATTTCAATTCTTCATATAACTCATTATCTGATAAAATCACAAATCTATTATCTAACAGTAATTTATTGAAACGAGGGGCTATTGCTTTTCCAATGATATAGCTAATCCATATATTTGTATCAATAACAATCTTGATTTTATTTGCTATCATGCTTTGATTTTCGATAGGCTTTAATTTCTTCTATTATTTCTATGTCAGAAATATTATTTTTTTTAATTTTCCTTGACAAGGAAATCATTGATTTTCTGGCTTTCATCTGACTTACATCTTCATCAATAACCATTGCTTTAATACCGATTCGTTTAAGAAAGTCCATGATAAATGAAACGTCTCTTTCGTTTGTTATCGGAACTAAAATACTTTGCATATCAATTTTATTTTAAGGTTAAACAAAATTAATGATTTAAACTGAATCTTTATTAATTAAAGCAGTAAATTTAGTTTATAGCCTGTGATTCAATAAGAAATTATAATACTTTTAGTTAGCTAATTTTAGAGACATTTACAATTTAGTAAAAAGATTTGCTAAATCTCAAAGATTTAGCAAATCTGAAAATTTATTATTTTTTAAAATTTAACAATGAAAATAATGTGTATTTTTGAAGCCTTATAAAAATTATGTTTGCATTATACAAAAAGGAAATAGGTAGTTTTTTCAGTACAATCACAGGATATATTGTTATATGCGTATTTCTTGTTGCTAATGGACTGTTTATGTGGGCTTTTCCGGGAGAGTTTAATGTTTTAGATAATGGATATTCTAACATTGATTCATTATTTATTATCGCTCCTTGGATTTTTTTATTTTTAGTTCCTGCTGTTACAATGCGGCTTTTCTCTGACGAAAAAAAATCGGGAACTATCGAATTACTGCTAACCCGACCATTAAAAGACCTTGATATAATTCTTGCAAAATATTTTGCAGGATTAACATTAGTGCTTTTTTCTTTAATTCCTGCTTTAGTTTACTTCTTTTCTGTTTATATGCTCGGAAATCCTGTCGGAAATATTGATACAGGAGGAACTTGGGGTTCGTTTATCGGTTTATTTTTTCTGGCAGGAGTATATGTTTCGATTGGTATTTTTTCATCATCACTAACTAACAATCAGATTATTGCATTTATAATTGCAGCAATAATTTCTTTTTTCTTTTATATTGGATTTGAGTCAATTAGTTCATTGGAAGTGTTTAAAGGAATGGATAATTTAATAATGTCGTTTGGAATAAACGCTCACTATAAATCTATGAGTAAGGGAGTTATAGATTCGAGAGATTTGATATATTTCGTCAGTATTATTTCAGTATTTGTACTATTGTCGAAAATTGTTTTGGAAAGCAGAAAGTGGTAATGAGTTTTCGTCATTGCGAGGTGGTCATTGAGCTGAGTCGAAATGCACGAAGCAATCTTATTTAGGATTTAGGATTTAGAATTTAGGATTTAGGATTTTTGAATTTAAAAATGTGGTTATTTAACTATGTGAAAATAAAAAAATTGATTTTATAATCTGTGAATCTGTGGCATTTTAATTAATTACTTAATATTTTTATAGTTTGAACAAAAGAAAACAAATTAAACGGCAAAATATTACTCAACTGCTAATTACATTATTTACAGTTTTGTTAATCAATTATATTGCTTCGTTTTATTTCTTTCGTCTTGATTTAACTTCCGAAAAACGATATACTTTAACCAACCACACAAAAGAACTTTTATCGAATATTGACGACATAATTTATGTACAAATTTATATTGAAGGAGAACTGCCTTCGGGCTTTGTAAGGCTTCAAAATTCGGTAAAAGAAATGCTCGACGAATTTAGAGTATATGCAGGCGATAATATTCAGTACGAATTCATTAACCCATCAGAAAGTAGCGATAAAAAAACACGAAACGAAATATATTCTCAGCTTTATAAAAAAGGTATTATGCCCACAAATCTTAAAGAAAAAGATGATGAAGGCAAAATGTCTGAAAAAATAATATTTCCGGGTGCAGTAGTAACTTATCATAGCAAAGAAGCTCCTATAAACTTACTGAAAAATAATCTTTCACTTTCTGCCGAAGAAAACTTAAACAACTCTATTCAAGAGCTTGAATATTCATTTATTGGTGCTGTTCATCAGTTAAGTAATAAAATGAAAAAGCAAATTGCAATAATTGAAGGTCATAGCGAGTGGAGCGATATGCAAATGGCAGATATTACAGATGCGTTATTTGAATTTTATAGTTTAAAACGAATAACAATTAAAAGTCAAATTAATGCTTTAGATGGTTACGATGCTATAATTATTGCAGGTCCAGATTCAACTTTTGACGAAAAAGATAAATTTATTATCGACCAATTTATAATGAAAGGAGGCAAAAGTTTTTGGTTTTATGATGCAGTGAAAACCAATATGGATAGTCTTGCATTTGCCAGCACAACTCTTGCTCTAGTAAACTCAATTAATATTGAAGATATGTTGTTTAATTATGGTGCCAGAGTTAATCCTAATATCATAATGGATTTACAATGCTCTATGATTCCGATAAATACTGCAATAGTTGGAACTCCTCCAAAATTTACACCAGCACCTTGGTATTATTTTCCACTAATTAACCCTTCTGATAAACATGTAATTACAAAAAATCTGAATTTAATAAAAACTGAATTTGTAAGCACTGTTGATTCGGTAGGCGAAGACCCTGATATTAAAAAAACTTTCCTATTACATAGTTCAAAATATTCAAAAGCTGTTAATGCTCCTGCAAGAATTAGTTTAGATATTTTAAAGAGTGAGCCAGACCCTTCGATATTTAATAAACCTAATTTACCAACTGCTATTTTATTAGAAGGAAAATTTACTTCACTATATAAAAATAGAGTTCCTACACAAATTGCTAGTAGCAAAGCAATTGGATTTAAAGAAAAAAGTAATCCAACAAAAATGATAGTAGTTGCCGATGCTGATATTATACGAAATGCTGTTAAATACGAAGGCAATCAACCAATTCCTTTTCCTCTAGGTTACGACAGATATACTGGGCAAACTTATGGCAACAAAGAATTTTTATTAAACGCTTTCAATTATTTATTAGACGATTCGGGTTTACTCAGTATTCGCTCCAGAGAAGTAACTTTAAGACTGCTCGACAGAGCTAAAATTATAGAAGAAAGAGTATTTTGGCAAACGCTAAACCTAATTTTGCCTATTATTTTTGTTCTGATATTCGGAATAATTTTAAACTATTTAAGGAAACGAAAATTTGCCAATTAAGTTTTTGACAGGAGATGAATTTATTGAATTCCATAATGATGTTGTGTTTCAAAAATAAAAAAAACTATGAAGAAGGAATATATTGCTGAACTGTTTCAAAAATTTGAAGATGCTTGCTACGACTTTGAAGGCGTAGAATGTTGGAGTGCAAGAGAATTACAAATTATTCTTGGTTATTCACAATGGAGGAATTTTAAGAATGTAATTGAAAAAGCTCAAAAGTCTTGTGAACAAGCAGGAGAAGATGAAAAAAACCATTTTGCTGAATTCAGCAAAATGGTCGAAATTGGAAGTGGAGCTCAAAAAGAAATCGAAGATATTGCCTTAACAAGATACGCTTGCTATTTGGTTGCTCAAAATGGAGATGCAACTACAAAGTCCGAAATAGCATTTGCTCAAACATATTTTGCCGTTCAAACTCGTAAACAAGAAATAATAGAAAAGAGATTATTAGATGTTGCAAGAGTTACAGCTCGTGAAAAACTTTCGCAATCAGAAAAGAAGTTGTCGGGAATTATTTTTGAAAGAGGAGTTGATAATAAAAGCTTTGCAATAATTCGTTCAAAAGGCGACCAAGCATTGTTCGGGGGCAGAACTACTAATGATATGAAACGAATTTTGCAAGTTCCTACAAATCGTCCATTAGCTGATTTTCTTCCAACGTTGACTATCAAAGCTAAAGATTTTGCAACCGAATTGACAAGTCATAATGTTGTTGATAAAGATTTGAAAGGCGATGCTCAAATTACTAAAGAACACATTGAAAATAATTTGGCAGTTAGGAAAATACTTCGCGACAGAGGAGTAAAACCAGAGCAACTTCCACCTGCCGAAGATATAAAAAAAGTAGAAAGAAGATTGGAAAGCGAAGAGAAAAAGATTTTGAAAGAAGCAAAGAAAATTCAAGAAAAGAAAAAATAGTAATATGATTGTAAAAGAGTTCAAAAATGCAGTTACTATATTCATTATAAATTATTAAATGCTTCTGAATATGACGTTCCACAAAAAAGGAAAAGAGTTTTTATTACTGGGTTCAGAATAATTGAAAAAGAAATAAATGAAATGTAGAAATTCTTAAACACTCGAACATATATAAACATAAATACAAGACAATGAAAAAAAGCAACTTAACAATATTGATTTTTATTTTATTAGTGATAATTGCTGTAATAATTTACTTTACAAACAAATCGGGAACATTGAAAAAAGAACTCCGTGATTTTGCAGTTGAAGACACAGCTTCTGTTGATAAAATTTTTATGGTTAATAAAGCTAACCAGCAAGTTACATTGGAAAGAAATGGAAACGATTGGATGGTTAATGGAAAATTTATTGCCCGAAGAGATGCAATAAATGTACTTTTAAAAACTCTAAATAGAATAGATGTAAAATCGCCAGTTTCTAAATCTTCGTTCGATAATGTGGTCAAAAATTTAGCGGCTCAATCTACCAAAGTTGAAGTTTATCAGAATAAAAATTTTGTAAAAACTATATATGTTGGCGGTCCAACTCAAGATAATTACGGAACATATATGATGCTCGAAAATTCTGCAACACCTTTTATAATTCATATACCAGGATTTTCAGGATATTTATCGACGCGCTTTTTTATTGAAGAATCTTTATGGAGAGCAACAAATGTATTTAATTTTAAATTTCAAGATATTTCTGAAATAATTGTTGAACAGCCCGTTAAGCCCGAAAATGGATTTAAAATTACTAGCAATAATAATCATTACGAAATAATTCCAATAGATAAAAATATTCAGAAAATAGATTTTGATACAAATTCTGTAAAAGAATATATTTCAAGATTTAAAAATGTAAACTTTGAGTATTTGGCAAGAGATATTAAACAAAGTAAAAAAGACTCAGTACTTGCTTCTGTTCCATACTTTATTATTTCAGTCAAAGATATTAATGGTAAGACAAATACTATAAAAACATTCTTACGACCCGGAGATGGATTAATTGATGATGATGGAAAGCCTTACGAGTTTGATCCCGACAGGTTATATGGTTTACTTGATAATGGCGACTTTGTAATTATACAATACTATGTATTCGATCCTTTATTTAGAACTTATAAAGAATTTTATAGCACACGACAAAAAGTATAACAATTTTATTGTTAATAACTTAATTGCAGATTTTTAATTATCTATTGGTGTAAAAATTGCCAAAATAGTTTCAAAAACAGATATTAAAATTTTTGCTTTGAAGATTGTGATTTGTCGTTTTTTGAATTAATTAGAGTGTGTTTATAAAGTCGAGAGTTTTAGACAGAATGTTCGAGTTCGAGGTTTCGATGAGCTGAAAATCAGGAGTGTACTAAAGTACATGACTGATTTGAAGGTCGAGAATAACGATGAAATCGGACATTATGGACAAACTCTAATTAATCATGTAATTATTAATTGTTCATCAATAATGATAGTTTAATCAAAAAAGTTTTTTTATTAAAGATAATTTTACAAAATTTGTAATGAATGAATTATAAATTTATTAGTGATGAAAAGTAACTATTTATGTCCTCACTGCAGAGGTTATTTGAATGTAGGCGAAAATATAATTTTTGCTGCGAAAACAAAATCACACAAAAGAGGTTTAGTTCTTTTAAGTCCTAAAATTGGCGATTATTCTGTTATTACACATATTGACTTTAAGTTCGAACAAGGAGAGTTGATTTCATTTTATTGTCCGATTTGTAATATTAGCCTTGAGGCTACAGCTGTAAATGAAAATCTTGCTAATGTTGTTATGAAAGATGAAACAGGCAAAGAATATGATGTTTTCTTTTCTGGTATTGCTGGAGAACGATGTACATATAAAATTACAGATAAAAAAGTTGAAGCATTTGGTGAAAAATCAATTCATTATATCAACTTTTTTAATTTATCTTCTAGGTAATTTTCTGCGGGTGTACGACAAATATCCTTTTTTATCAAATTTCAGTTATAGAAAGGAATTGCGTAGCATAAAAAACAAATCCTTATTAACTGAAAGCTGTTTGAGCGAAGCCGTAGGCGGAGGGAGTTCTTTCAGTTAAAAGTTTTTTGTTACTTTTTTTCGATAAAAAAAGTAAAAGAATTCGCTTTTCAAAAAAAAGTTTCTTTAATAATGGATATTTGTCGTACACCCTTCTAACTTCAAAAAAAAAACTACCTTTGTTCTAACTAAATTAAAGAAATATGACACATACTGTTACAACAAGCTGGCTTAAAAATATGGCATTCGAATGCGATGTTGATGGACATAAAATCAATATAGATGCAAAACCCGAACATGGTGGCGAAAACAATGGACCAACACCAAAACCATTTATGCTACTGGCTTTAGCTGGATGTACAGCTATGGATGTAGTTTCAATACTTGGCAAAATGCAAGTGCATTTCGACGATTTTAATGTTTCAGTCGATGGCGAGTTAACAGACGAGTTTCCAAAACATTATTATAAAATGCACGTTACTTACTTATTTAAAGGCAAAGACCTTCCACTTGACAAAATTCAAAAAGCAGTTTCACTTTCAGAAGAAAAATATTGTGGAGTAAATGCTGTTTACAAAAAAACTATTGAAATGAGTTCGGAGATTAAAATAAATTCATAATCTCCAAGCGTTTTGTTTAGTGTCAAATTTCGTTTAGTTATACTGGTTCTTAACAGATTTGCAAAGGCAAAACTGATTAGAATCCAGTTATACTGAGCAAACAGATTTGCATTTTTTTGCAAACCTGTTTAGTCGAAGTATATTACTTCGATAAGCTAAGCACATCGCCTTGAAATGACAGCAACATTGAGCACCATTGCGAGGAACAGCCTGTCCCGAATTTACTTCTGGAAAGCAATCTTAGACCACTAAAGTATTCTTAGCAAGACTACATTTGTCTTAGATAATTTTAACGATTAATAAGCAATTTTACAATCAAAACATGCTGTAAAACACTTTTATTCAGCATATTTTTTAAATAAAAACAGCAACCTTTATACTATTAAAAGGTCTTAATATTAGTTTGTACAAAAAGTTTTACTTTTTTGAAACTAAAAATTATGACTTTCGTACAAAGCGACAACATAAGCTACATAGATGCACAAATAGCTACATAGATGCCGATAATAGGAGGTAGTTGAGGCTCTCGAAACGCCGAAATACCCAGTAAAGGCTACATAGATGTTAATATTGCTACACAGATGCTTATCATTTTTAAAGAATAATAATTTTATTTAAAAAAAGATGATAAACCTTAACATCAAAAAATCAAATCACTCTGATACCAGTATTAATAATATTTTAAGCAATATTATGAAATCAAATATTTATTCTACAAGCTTTTACAACGCAATGTCGTTTAAAAAGTTATTCCTTGCTATTTTATTTATTATTTCAAGTAATGCTTTTGTATTTTCACAAACAAAAATTCTTTTTGATAACACAAGAGGCGAAACTGCCAGTAATTCTGATTGGGTTATTGATGCTGATGTTAGAAATCTAAATTCAAATTGGCCAACTACAACTGGTGGTACTGAAGGAAATGCTCAAACAACCCCAACACCAGCTCAATCTGCTATTACTACAGGAACAGCCGAAACTTATTGGAATAGTGGAATTTCAGCTTGGGGTGTTGATATTGCGAAATATTGTTACACTACATTTAGTAATGCCGATTATTGGCATATTGAACAACTACCTTACAATGGTAGAGTTACATATTTAGATGGCACAAATGCTCAAGATTTATCAAACTATAAAACATTCGTATTAGATGAGTCAAATAGTATGTTTACTTCTGCGGAAAAAACTGCTATTAAAAATTTTGTTTTTGATGGTGGTAGTCTTTTCATTATTTCGGATCATGATATTGCAGATAGAAATAGTGATGGTGTAGATGCTGTAGATGTTTTAAATGATTTATTAACTTCTGCAACTGGCTTTAACAATGGACTAGGAATTACTTATGATTATGCTAATTATACTGAAACATCAACAAATTTGAATACTAATTTGCCAGGAACCAATCCATTACTATATGGACCAAGAGGAACGGTAAATAGTTTGAAATATAATGGAGGTTCTTCCATGACTATAAATACAACAAATAATGCTACTGTAACTGGCGTGGTTTTTAGAACTGGTGCAGATATTAATGCAAGTATAAATGTTACATGTGCCTATGTAACTTATGGTTCTGGTCGGGTTGTTGCCATGGCTGATAGCTCTCCAATTGATGATGGCACTGGTGATTCTGGAGATGTTTTATATGTTGGTTGGGGATATACATACTCTGGCGTAACGTCAAATGCAAACCTTGTGATGAACGGTACTATATGGCTGATGACCAATACCACACCTCTTTTAACTGTTTCGTCTTCTACTTTTACAGGTTATACCTATGTTGCTGGTGCTGGTCCTTCTGCTTCTCAAACTTTTAACTTATCGGGTTCTAATTTAGATGGAACTTCTGTAACCGTTACGGGTTCTACAAACTATGAAGTTTCTACCGATAATACAACTTTTGGTG
>Ga0154347_1138_pt2 | contig 23846 bp, 25 predicted proteins | sample RifGroA2_FD_115875 | JGI IMG/M metagenome (GOLD analysis project Ga0154347, IMG submission 115875) | Bacteroidetes bacterium GWA2_31_9
TACGGCGAAATTGTAGTATATAATTTTATATTTTTTGCCTTTGAAATTTCAATAATTTGCTCAAGTGCACTAATACAATTTGAGTCAATGATTAATTTTGTATATCTATTTACATCTGAACTGAAATCTTTGTTGAAAGTCTTAATTTCTCCAATAAGTGGACGATAACCTTTAATATCAGTTTGTGGAAAAAATTTGTATTTTAATATATGTATTATAGTAGAATTAAATCTATATAACTTTAACATTAACTTAATTTTTTCAAAAGAACCTTTTCTGTTAAGTACATCTCCTATTTCGTTAGGAAATATTGAATAATATGGTTCAATTTCTGATAATCTATCATAACCATCTTGAGAATAGAATAACCAATTTTTATCAATATTCAAGATAATTATTTTTGGGGTATCTCTTTCACATAAAATTTTAAATAAAGTTGAAACAAAAAGCAATTCTTGCCCCTGAACACCAGCATTATAACACGATAATCCAAGTTTATTTTCAAAAACATTTGGGTCGAAATGTCTGTTTGCATGTGAGCTACCAAAAATTACAATATCCTCATTTGCAACACTCATTGTATAATTTAGTCGAGCATATTTTCCTGATTCTTGATTAAAAAATAACCATTGTACTAAACCACCGACAATAAACTCAAAAAGTAATAATATTATTAAAAACTTAAACAGTTTTATTATTAGCAGTCTATATTGTATTTTTTCTACGTTCATTTAAAATTGAAAATAAATAAATTGTCCTCCATCAAAAACTCCAAATAACAAAATAAAAGCAACCATTCCTGCATAAGCAGTCAATCTAACCCATTCAAATTTATTATTAAAAATTGAAAAACTTGTGTTAAAAAACTCATGTTTAATTTCAATAGCTAGTAAAATCATTATTGCAAAAATAGCATAAATAGGAGCTATTACATCTGGACCACTTGGAATATATACAGGACCAGAAAAAGAAAAAATACCTTCAATAATTTTAAAAGCATCACTTGAGGAATTTGCTCTGAAAAATACCCATGCTAAACAAGTTAAAGTAAATGTAACTAATATTGAGAATACTCTTGTTAATAATTTTTTTTCTAAGCGTATTCCCATTTTTAAAAAAAATTTTTTTATGAAAATCCCAATAATTAAATAAATACCATTTAAACCTCCCCAAATAACATAGGTCCAATTTGCACCATGCCAAAAACCACTAACAACAAAAGTTATAAATAAATTAAAATATCGCCTAGTACTAGAAACTCTATTACCTCCTAATGAAATATATAGGTAGTCTCTAAACCAAGTAGAAAGAGAAATATGCCATCGTTTCCAAAATTCAGCAATGCTTAAAGAGAAATATGGTCGATTAAAGTTTTGCATTAAATTAAAACCCATAGCTTTTGCAGAACCAATAGCTATATTAGAATATCCTGCAAAATCACAATAAATTTGAAATGCAAAAAAAATGGTAGCAACAATAAATGTTAATCCAGTATGCTGATCAGGATTATTATAAACGGCGTTAACATATATTGATGCTCTATCGGCAACAACAAGTTTCATAAAAAAACCAAAAACCATTTGTTTCAAACCTTCAGATATGTTATTAAATTGGAATTTATGATTTGCACGAAACTGGTGTAGTAAATTTTGTGGTCTTTCGATAGGGCCTGCAACAAGTTGTGGATAAAACATAACATATAAGGAATAAATCCCAAAATGCCTTTCAGGTTTTTGATGACCACGATAAACTTCAACTACATAACTCAAACTCTGAAAAGTATGAAAAGATAAGCCTATTGGTAAGATTATAGCTAGAGATTCAACCGAATAATTCCAATCTAAAAAGTTAGCGATTGAATTAAAATTATCAATAAAAAAATTATAATATTTAAATACAAACAATACCAAACATGTGCTTATAATACTTATTATTAGTATTAATTTTTTCTTAGGTTTTGCTTTGGCTCTATCTATATAAATTCCAGCATAATAATCAATAATTATAGTTATTGCTAAAATTAAAATGTAAGCTGGAATAAAGAACATATAAAATACGCAACTTGCAGAAAGAAGCATAAACCATCTGAATTTATGAGGTAAAGCATAAAACAGTATTGTTATTATCGGAAAAAATATTAAAAAAGAAACCGAATTAAAAAGCATAAATAATTTTTTGTTGTTAAATCATATAAAATTATAATAATTTTAAAAACTGATATATTTCATCTCTAATATTCTCAATACTAAAATGTTTTGAATTTTTTTTAGCTTCATTTAATAAATATTTATAATATTCACAATCAGAAATTACTTTTTTAAAAATCAAATATAAATCATTTGCATTAGAGTATTTAACAGAAGAAGTATTTAATTCTTCAAGAAATTCATAACTTTCTGGATAAAGCCCAGGCAAAGAATAAGATATACACTCAGACATTCCTGAACAAAATTTTCCATATTTGTAATTTTCCATATTTAATGGATTCAATATTACATTTGTTTGAGAAATATAATGACGGTAAGTAGATTCTCCGATAAATTTTTCTTCAAATATCTTTATTAAATCAAATTTAGCCAATTTATTTAATTCCTTCGATTTTGAAATCATATCAAGTCCAAACTCATTATTATCATTTAATAAACCTCCCAGCATCACAATTCTCATATTAGAAATATCAGCCTCTTTATCATTTATTAATATTTTGAGTGCTTCAAAAAGTTGAGAAAAGTCTTTCCTCCTTTTTTCCATTGTTCCTGTTGCTGTAAATGTAAAGTAATCTTCTTTTTGAAGCTTTGGGATTAATCTATTATTATCGTAAAAATTAAATGGAATAAAAAGCATTTTCTTATTAATAAATGGCTTTAATTCATTCATTACACTTCGAGATGAATATATTAACCCATTTGCTCTTTTCATCTGAAGTTTATATAATATTCTGTAAATTGAATTCCATAGTATGCCAAAAACAAAAAAATTGAAATAATTTAGGTAGGCATCTCCAAAAATTACATCTATAAATAAATATTTACATCTGGGTTTAAGAAATAAATGTGATATAATTCCTTGACGACCTGAATTTGGTGATACAATCATATAGTCAAGATTTTCAGAAAATTTTGAAACTATTTTATTATATCTATTTAAGCTATCGCCAGTATATATATGTAATACAGCTTGTTGTTCGATTTTAGGATTTAAAACTTTTAATGAAGATAATAATTTGTTTGAAATGAATAGATGAATTTCATTAATCCCTGGTTCAAAAATTTTAACTAAATCATCAAGTACTGTATGGTGAATATTGATTAAATAAATTCCTATTTTCATTTATAACTTATTTAAACTTGGAATATATTCTTACATCGTAATATTTATTATACTGAAAGATCTGATTTTTCAAAACACCTTCCATTACAAAACCACAAGTTTCATATAATTTAATGGCAATAGCATTACTATCAATAACTTCAAGCAATATTTTATTTAAATTTAAAGTATTAAATGCATAGTCTGTTATCAATGTTAAAGTTTCCTTTCCATAACCCTTATTTTTTGAGTCAACACTCCCAATCACAATTCCAAAATAACAAGTTTTATTTATCCAATTAATATTGTTCAATTGAGTATATCCAATAACTTTTTGATTTAAATCACAGATTGTAAAAAAAATTGTTCTATTCATTTTATCTGCACAGAGATTCTGAAACCAATCTATTTCTTGTTCAAAAATTACAGGAAAAGGATGCATTAACGCATTAGCTTTTATGTCTAAATTATTTCTCCATTTATTAAACTCCTGAGTATCTTCCTTTTGAACAGGTCTCAATATTACTTTATTTCCAATTATCATAATTTATTTAAGTTTTATTGTTTCTATTATTAATTCAGAATACCTTTTTGCTTTTTCTATAACTTCACTTTTACTTTCAGCCGAAACAATTACTACTCCCGATCTCAAGGCACTATGAGAAACGCTTTTGATTGTATCACCTTTTTTAACGAAAATATATGAAAAAATTAAATCTGAGTAATCATTTATTAATTTATTTTCAATTATATCATCGACAATGCTTTTTGGAGGTAGAGTAAAGTATTTAACATACACATATTTTGAAACAGAATGATTAAGGTTTGGTTCAATACCTAAACAAACTTGGACTGACGCTTTATCTAAATCGACACCACATGAGGATTTTGTCAAAAATGAAGAAATAAAGTCTCCACCTAATCTAGCACCAATTTCAATTATTATTGGGCCTTTTTCGGTAATTTTTAATTCTGTGTGCGAAACTGTGTTGTTAATCCCTAAAGCATTAATTGCCTTAATTACTTCGACTTTAATTTGTTCTTTTTGCTTATCGGTAAGTTCGGCAGGTTGAATATGACCTAATTCAACAACATTTGGAAAAGGTGTAATAATTTTTTCTGTTATCTGAATAACTTCAGTTTTTCCATTATATGTTACAGATTCGACACTAAACTCAGGTCCATCAATAAATTCTTCAATTAAAAAAGCACCCTCTCTAGAGAATGAAATAGTTTCATCTAAATAATTTAATATTTCATTATATGACAAAACTCTATAAACACCTCTACTTGAATGGGAATCGACAGGTTTTAAAATCAATGGATATGAAAAATCATTCAATTTACTTTCATTGAGTTCTTCTTTTGATGAAAAATACAATCCATTTGCACAAGCTACATTATTTTGTAAAAATGCCTGTTTCATTAAATATTTATTGGTACTTCGTTGAATTATTTCAGGAGAATTAAAAATATAACCCATTTCATTAGCCAGCTTAGACATTATTTTTAATGGATTCTCCATTTGCCCGGTTACAATTCCATCAATATTCATTTTTATAGCAACTTCCTTTGTTAATTCATAATCGTCGGGAGCTACTTTAAAATAGTGTTTTGCAAATTGTTTTCCAGGAGGATTATCGGAAGGATCTATTACAATAGAATTAAATCCTAAATCATTACAAGCCTTAATTAATGTTATCTGATTAATTCCCGCACCAAAAATTAGTATATTTTTCATAATTAAAGTTTTGCTTTTTTAGAAAGAATATTTATGCAAAATTTTTCTTAACAGCCTTAACAACAAGCTCCTTTTCATTATCAGTTAATGATGGATAAATAGGAAGTCTAAGAAGCCTATTGAAGAACTTCATACTTCCAGGAAACTCATTGTCAGTACCTAAATTTGAATAATATTTATTTCGATGTAAAGGTGTATAATGTACATTCGACATTACACCTTCAGCTCTGAGAGCATCCATTATCCAGTATTTATCTGCTGGTGGAACCAAAATTCCAAATAAATGCCAATTATGAGTTGCCCCTTCTGTAATATTCAAAAAGTCTAATCCATCAATTCCCTTTAATTCTTGTAAATAATAATCAGCAATTTCTTTTCTGCGATTATTCATCCAGTCTAATTTATTAAGCTGTGTAATTCCCATTGCTCCTAAAATATTAGACTGCACGTAAGAATTTCCAATATCTACATATTCATAATACCCACGAGTGACATTATCGGTAAGAAAAGAATATTTATTTGTTCCTTTTTCACGCAATATTTTAATTCTTTCTGCTAGTTTGTCATCATTAGTAGTAATTGCACCACCTTCTCCGGTAGTTAAATTCTTTGTGCCATGAAAGCTAAAAGTTGAAATATCTGCCAAATTTCCTGTTTTTTTCCCTTTAAATTCAGAACCAATTGATTGTGCTGTATCGTGTACTACAAACAAATTATATTTTTTAGCAATTTCATTCAATTTGTCCATATCTGGAGGAATTCCTCCATAATCGACAGGAGCAATAGCAACAGTCTTATTATTTATTAAAGCTTCAATTTTTGATAAATCAATACTTCCATTGTCTTCATAAACATCAACTAACCTGACTTTTAAATTATTGTACAAAACTCCCAAGGCAGTAGATGTATAAGTAAAATTTGGGACAATTACTTCTGAACCTTGAGGAAAATCTTTAACTCTGAATGCTAAATCGAGTGCAGTTGTTGCTGAGTTTAGAAATAATGCATGCTTTACATCAAGATACTTTGCAAGATTTTTTTCAAACTCTCTGCATTCTGGTCCATCTCCTGAAATAAAGGTTGTACGCATTGCGGTATCCACAGATTTAAAATCATCTTCGTCAAGATATGGTTTGTGAATCAATATTGGATTGGCAGAAACTGGCGTTCCTCCATTGATTGCTAGTTTTTGATTTGATTTGTTCATTATTTGAAGGTTAGGTTAAGGGTAAAGAGTTAAAGGGTATAGGTTATGGGTTATGGGTTATAGGGTTATAGGGTTATAGGGTTATAGGGTTATAGGGTTATAGGGTTATAGGGTTGGGTTATAAGGCTGGGGTATAGGGTTTTAGGGTATAGGGCTATAAGGTATAGGGTTAAAGGGTTGATGATAGTTAATGTTATCTTATTGCTGAGGTTTTAGTATAAATTGATTCTAAAATATTCATTAATTCAAATGATTCTTGGCTCATTGATAACCATTCTAGTTTATTTTCAGACACAGCAAAATCAAAGAACCGTTTTTGTAAATCATTAAAAAATACGTTGTGTGTAGGTGATGCTTTCATTGTCTTACTTTATCCTTTAATTCTTATCCTTTTCATTTTTTTTTATTTTACATCTCTTGCTTGTAAAATAGGATTTTCACATGGCCATTCTATTTTAAGTCTGGAAGCGTTCCATCCAACTGTAATTTGCTCATTAGCATCAATATAACCGCCTTGATATGCTAATTTATAATGAAAAACTGCTTTTTCTGTTTTTACATAATAGCCATTTATAAAATGCGGAGGAATTAATATTTGTGAATATTCATTGCTATTTAATGTCCAAGCATCCCATTTCAAGTAAGTTGGGGAGTCGGGTCGCATATCAACTACTACTTCATAAATTTCACCAAAAACACATGAAACTAATTTCCAGGTTTTGGTATCACCATGCAATCCTCTTAAAACATTATATTTAGACTCGGCAAACTTATCATGTTTAAAATCCAAGCCTTCAGGTAATATTTCAGTATAAAAATCTTTATTGTATGATGTAAATATATTTCCACGTAAATCAATAGATACTGATGGCTTAATAATCAAAACTTCACTAAAAACTTTTGATTTTTCAACTGTAAAATCTTTATATGACATAATTTTAAATTAAATAATATCTTCAACTTGTGGTGTAATGTTAAATCCTCCGGCTTTTAAATACTCTTCCTTTTTCATTAACATAATATCACTTTCGACCATTTCGCTTATTAGACTATCTAGAGTGTATTTTGGTTTCCATCCTAATTTATTAAATGCCTTTGATGCATCACCAACCAAAAGATCAACTTCGGTTGGTCTAAAATAAAATGGGTCAACTGAAAGAATTTCCTGATTTACTTTAAGATGAATATTTTTCTTTCCAGTTTTTTCTTCGAAAATAGTATTATCAATATTAGAAATAATGCCTTTTTCATTAACTCCAGAGCCATTAAATTCTAAATTTATACCGACATGTTGAAATGCTTTTGAAGTAAAATCTCTTACACTATTTGTTACGCCTGTAGCAATAACATAATCGTCTGGAGTTTCTTGTTGTAAAATCAGATACATTGCTTTAATATAATCCTTTGCATGTCCCCAGTCTCTTTTTGAATCGAGACTCCCGAGAGATAATTTATGTTGAAATCCTAGTGCTATATTAGCGACAGCTCTGGTTATTTTTCGTGTAACAAAGGTTTCGCCTCTTAAAGGAGATTCGTGATTAAATAAAATGCCATTGCTTGCATGCATTCCATAAGCTTCACGATAGTTTACAGTAATCCAATATGCATAAATTTTTGCTGCGGCATATGGTGAGCGAGGATAAAATGGAGTTTTTTCGGTTTGAGGAATTTCCTGAACTTTTCCATATAATTCGCTTGTTGATGCTTGATAAATTTTAGTTTTATTAATCAAACCTAACATTCTTACGGCTTCCAATATTCTTAAAGTTCCAATACCATCAGCGTTTGCAGTATATTCAGGCGTATCAAAACTTACTTTTACATGACTCATTGCACCAAGATTGTAAATTTCATCGGGCTGAACTTCAGAAATTATTCTTATTAAATTTCCAGAATCAGTTAAGTCGCCATACATATACTTAAAGCGATTATTATTTTCATCTCTATCTTTACTGAAAAGATGATCGATACGAGCAGTATTGAAAATTGAACTACGACGCTTAACGCCCCAAACTATATAACCTTTTTTAAGGAGATATTCTGCTAAATATGCTCCATCTTGACCTGTTATTCCTGTTATTAGTGCTGTTTTCATTATTTTATAAAGTTAATATTATCAATAAATCTAATATTGCTTTTAGAGCTTGAAGTTAAGATATTTCGATAGTTTTCCTTTTTATTATTTTCCTTAAATTGAAATAAATCTAAAATTGAATAAACATTTGGATAAATTACTGATAAACTTGCTAAAGCATTTGAAGAAAGCCCTAATACATACGAATAATTCTCACAATCAATAAATTCTGCTGGGATATAGGAAGGGAATTCTGATTTAATGTAATCCTTTATTCCTCTTGTCGCTCCAAGCCGCGGATGTTCCTTTATATCAATACTATATCCGCATTGCAAAATATGCTTTACAAGATTTAACATTGTTTCAGTATATTCATTAATATTATTGTAATGTTCCATATTTGAATCTATTAATAACACTGTATTTGATGTTATTTTTAAACTCGAACTATATTTTTTGTAAATATACGGTTTTATATCAATTTCTGAATTCATAATATTTTCGTTATCATAAAACAAAAATCGACTAAATTTATTCCTTGCAAATACTATATCAGCATTGCAAATCCATCTATATATGCTTAAAATAAAAAAATCTTTTATTGAATTATTTTGTTTGTTTATTTCTATATTTATAGCAGGACAGAATAGAATTTGATTTCCATTTTTCATCAATTTATTGACAATATACATACTTATCCAATCATGTCCCTTGGCAAAAAAATAAACATCTGTAGTTTTAAATTCTTTAAATCTTTTTTTAAAAATAGAACTCAAAAAACATTTAGCTCTAATCCAGGAAACTGGATTAAAAGGATTGGGATTCTTGATTTTGGGAATAAAAATTATTTTTATTTGCTTTTCTAATATTCTTGTAAAAAATCTATAGTTATTTTTAATTCCAATACTTACTATAGTAATTTCGGAGGTTTTGTTTTCTTCAACTAAACTTAAAACTAATGGAATATCGGCTGGCTGCTGATTAAATAAAATTATGCTTTTCATTTTTTTGAATTCACAATTGCTAATATTTGTTTTTTATTTTTTACAAAAAGAATCCACATAAGAGCAATTAGGAATAAGCCTTTTATTATTAATGAAATAATGTTATTCGGTATTTCAATGAAAAAGTTTATTGTCGCAATTCCAATAAGAGGCAATATTATTATTAATATTTTGTCCCAATGAAAAGAAACAAAATAAAATTTTTTTGCATAAACATATGCTATTAAGAAAAAAACCAAAGAAGAGGTAACTGTTGCTATAGCTGCCCCCATAGCACCAAAAGCAGGGATTATCAAAAAATTCATTCCCGTATTTGTAGATGCACTTATAATAATAATAAGTAACATTCGCATCGTTTTTTTTTCTTGATAGATCATTAGATTTAATAGTCCTGAAATAGCAGCAATTAAATATGAAAAACTTATTACATTAACAATTTTCCACGCATCAACATATTTAATATTCAAAAAAATTGCAATAAACTCCTTTGAAACAAATGCGATACTAAAACTTAAAAAAATAACTATTATAACATATGTATGATTATAGTTTCTTAAAACTTCCTTTGGATTTTGAGCACTTTTATCATTAGCTATTTTGTAAAATATTGGACTATATGCTGCATAAAATGAACTAGTTACTAATGCTGAAATGCCAGCAATTTTATATCCCAATGAATAAATTCCAACGTCATAAAGGCTAAAGTATCTTTCAATAAAAATTCTATCTGATAAGTTCATTACCCAAGCAAAAACAAGGGATGGTACTATAGGCAAACTATATGAAAATATACTTCTTATCATATCAAATCTTATCTTAAATATAGATTGCTTTAATATAAAGTATAAAAAAATGGGTAAAACTACTAAATTTCCGAGCATCTGTCCTTTTAACATACCAGCAGCCCCTTCTTTAGAAATTATTAAAAAATATAAAATAAATGCGACCCCAGAGAAAAATTGCAAAATTGAAACAATAAAAAAAGTCATTGCCTTTTGTTGAACCTGCAAAATAACTTTAGGTAATTGTGAAAACACTAATATATAAGTGTTTAAAATCGCAAAATAGTAAAATGGATAAAATGGAATTGACTGATATATTGAAGAAACATAATCTTTAAATAAGAACATTATTGCAACACAAAAAGACGATAAGAAAAGTACTAATAAAGTTGCATTCCCGATAAGTTTTTTTTGTTCTTGAATATCATTGTAATCAAAATATAACCGCGACATTGATCTTTCTGTGGCTAACGATAAAAATATCGCTAATACAGTTATGATGACCTGCATAGATTGAATAGCTCCATATTCATCTGGGGTCAAATAATTAGTATATATAGGAAGTAAAATAAAACCAGATAATTGAGGTAGAATTCTTCCAATTGTATAAATAAGAGTATTTTTTACAATTCCCCCCATTTCAATTTATTTTAAATAAATTATCAATAAGAGATTCTGAAACTAATTTATTCCCATAAGAATTTGGGTGATAACCGTCATCATAAATTTTTTCTTTATGCAACCTCCCATCTAAAAGAAATAATAATTCTACAAAAGAGTATTTATTTGCAAGTTCTATCAATATATTATTATAAACATTGACATTTTGATAAATCAATGGATTTTTTGTTGTTAAGCTGTCATCTGGATAACATATAGCAATAACAAATACTTTTTTAATCTCATATTTTTGGCATCTATTAAAGTAATTTGTAAAATTTTGCTTAAACCTATCTTTTTTAACATAAACATTATTTTGTCCTCTATTACTAATTTTCTTCAAAAGCCGTATATATTGATTTTGAAGTTGTTTAGGTAATAATTTTATTAAGTAATAAGAGAAGCTTCCTTTATTAATTAATCTTGGTGCACAATCAACAATCCCCAATTGAATAATAGCATAATCTGGGCTATATAGTTCTAATGAATCATGTTCATTTAAAATATTAGAAGTAATAGCTCTTTTAAAACTGGATATAAATTCAAAGTTTAAAAAATTCTGTTTTATTAAATAAAACCATGTATCTTCATAATTAACGCCATTTCGTGGAAGAGTTAAAGAATCACCAATGCATAAAATTTTAATTTTTTTTTTCATTAGCTTAAAATTTTACTTTACAAACAATTTTTTTTATTTTTTCAGGATTATTTAAAGCAATAATAGGTTTATGTATTTCATGAGGAAAGAATATTGCAAACATACTGGGTTTTAATGTAATATACTCTCCATTACCTTCAAATAATGCATAATCGGAATTTTCGTCATAAGTTCCGATAATATTAACATTATTAAAATTATTTGCATAACCAATAGTTTCAACTCCTTCGATTAAATAATGAATATCAACATATTTATGATGCACTTCCCATTTCATTTCATCTTTGTTTTTTGTAATAGTTTCATTGTATAAATAATATACATCATTATCTAAATCAATTCTTTGTTTTGGTGTCAGATCTTGCTTTAAAATATTTTCAAGATTTTTTAAAGCGTTCATTATTCCAATATGAATTGGGTAATACTTTTCCTTATTTTCTATTAAGTCTATTATCATATTATATACTATTTATTTAAAAAAATAATTTTTTATAACTTCACCAGAAACTAGTTGCTTTTCAATTATTTTTGCATAATCAAGTCCTATTTTTTTATTTATATCGAAAGCTTCAATAATTATCGCTCTTGCCTCGGGACTAATACTTCTTTGAATATGCATAGCATTCATTTCAAGTATTTCAGGATATTTAATCAATACATCAAAAACATCTTTAGTAGATGGTTGGTGATTAAAATCAAAATAAGAAAATATTTTACTTAATAATTGAAAATCTTCTTGAAAATCACATGTTAATCTTCTAGCTTTATCAATAGGGGAATTAATAATTTTCATTCTACCAACTTTAAAAAAATCAGGTCTGTTTACAAATGGTCCCCAAATTTCTGTATCGGTTTCTTTTTTCATATAGCAAGCAACGTCGAGTGCCTTTGTATCAATAAAATATGGAGACAAGCCTACAGGAAGACCTTCACAAAAAATAAAATCGCATGATTCATTTTTATAAAACTTTATAATTTCTGATGCTAATTCAAAGTCATGTAAAGGATTATCTGCTGTTATACTTACAAAAGCGTCTAACTCAAATAGTTTAGCTGCTTCTAATAAGCGAATCAACACATCATCTTCTGACCCTTCAAATAATTGTATATTTTGTTTTAAGGCTACGGATTTTAATGCTGAGTCCTGAATATTTGTTGAAGTACAAAGGACAACACACTCAATGCCATCAACTTGTTTACATCTTTCAATTACTCTATCAATAATACTTTTTCCATGTAAATCGAGTATAATTTTTTCTTTTAATCTAGTGCTTTTTAATCGAGCAGTAATAAGATATCCTATTTTCATACTATCAAATATAAAAGTTTATTCTGACAAATATTCTTTCTGTAATAATGAGCCTGAAGGCAAATCAACAACGAACTTCTGTCCAATATAATCTAGTATCTCACTTTGTGACATATTTGTTTTTCCTGCTGTTCTATAAAATGAAATATTTTTTCTTTCTAATATCTGATCTTTTTTAATATCAGTATTTACAAATGGAGCTCTTTTCATTAAACCAGTTTTGGCATATTTTTTTTCACCTAAGTTTAAATTTAATGAGCCATCACCATTACATTCCTCTAATAATCTTAATTTATTTTCCAAATCATTGAACATTTCTATTGAAATAGCAGCTTCAAAATCAGTACGTTTTTGACCATAATTATTTGTCACATGCTTTTCAATATATCCCATTCCTAAAGATGCCCCCATTAATGTTATTAAAATATTATCTTTTTCGTTCCAAGCTGTATGATCTGCATAACCAAAATTAACATTTGAAAATAGATTGATTACTCTTCTTATTTTATTAAAGTTTATATCGGAATATTTAGTTGGATAATTCTGAAATCCAAACATAAGTACCAGATTTTGATTAGATAAAATATCAATAGCATTTTGAATTTCATAAAGAGTACATCCACCAACTCCAATTACTTTAATAACATTAGTATCAAATGCTTGCTTAAAACAATTAAGCAAATTAAAATCATTTATTGCTACGGAGTGAATCTCAACAATTTCAGGCTTAAGTTTAATCGCAAGATTAACAGCTTTTGAGTCGTTTAATAACAGCATTAATTCTTTTCCATTACTTCTAATAATATTTACAAGCTCTGTCCATTGCCATTCACTAAATAATTTTGTTTTTGCTATTGAATATGACGGAAAATCAGGTGCTAAATATTCATGTGGGTCAAGAGATATGTGCATTTTAATAATATCTGCATTACTCTTTACTGCAATATCGGTAATTAATTTTTTTTGAAATTCAAAATCCCCATCATGATGCCAAGCTGTTTCTGCAATTAGTTTCATTTTTTTATATATCAAAGTTAATGTTATAAATATCTTTTTGAGCTTTATTAAAATCGTCGTGATTTCCAATATCTAGCCAGTATCCCACTAATGGATATGAGATAACTTTCTTGCCAATTTCAATAAGTTTTTCCATTAAATCTGTAGCATTATAAAATTGATTTTTTGGAATTAAATCTAAAACAGATTTTTTCATTAAATAAATTCCCCCATTTGAATAATATGTATATGTGGGTTTTTCTTTGAAACTCATTACATGTCCGTTGCTAGTTTCAAGAACAGCATAAGGAATAGAAACATTATACGGAATTGTAACTACTGAAAAATCTGCATCATTCTTTAAAAAATCTAGAAAAAAATGTTCGTAAACCAAGTTAGTAAGTAAATCTGAATTAGTTACTAATATATATTCGTGTTCAAAATTATTTATTTGAGAAATAGAACCTATTGTTCCTAATGGGATTTGCTCATGTACATATTGAATTGAAATATTTTTTTCCTTTCCATTGTTAAAATATTGTTTTATCTGAGTTCCCAAATAATTTACTGAAATCCAAAAATCGTCAATTCCATACAATGCTAAACGATTTAAATGATGTTCCAGTATTGGTTTATCTCCAACTTTAAGTAATGGCTTAGGCGTTGTATCTGTAAGTGGTCTGAGTCTCTCTCCTCTACCACCAGCCATAATAACTGCATCAATTGGAAGATACGATTTTATTTCCCTAAAATTAATTACATTAATAACTCTATTTTCCTTGTCGAGAACTGGAATGATTTTAAAATTATTCTGACGGTATTCAATTATTTTAGCAATACTATTTTCTCCTTTATAAATAAACTTTGGTTTAGTTTGAATAAAATCATCAACAATATTATTGATATTCAAACCCTTTAATAATCCTCTACGCACATCTCCATCAGTTAATGAGCCAATAAGTTTATTTTCATCATTAACTATAAAAATTATTGCATCTTTAGCTAACTTATCAAGTCGTGCAAGTGCATCAATGACAGTACTCCCTTTTTTTAATAAATGCTTGGTATAAGTCATTTTTATTTAAAATTTTGTTTAAGAATTTTCATAATTTTTGGAATAGTATTCCCATCACCAAAGATATTATTATTTGGGATTTTTTTCCAATTTGAATTAAATCCTAACTCAAGTGCTAACCTCACTTTTTCAAAATCGCAGGAAACATTTGAAACACCAACATCAGTATCTCTACCATCTTGCCTAGTGCCTATATTAATTACTTGCTTATGAAAATATGGTGCTTCTAATAATCCACTACTACTATTTCCAATAACAAAAGCACAGTCATCTAATGCAGAATAGTAATATTGAGACCCCAAATTATCTGTAACAGTTATCATTTGATGATTTTTCCATTTATCTACAATATTTATAATTTTCTGATATCCATTATCATTATTTGGATAAGTAATTAATATCTGAAAATTTTTCTCAATTAAATATTCAATAGTTTTATCCATAATTAAAGCAATATCCTCTTTAGAAGATGTTACTGGGTGAAAAGTCATTAAGCAAAATTTATTTGGAATAATCTTCGAAAATTGTTTTTTAATAGATATTTTATTTTCTTTAAAGTTAACGATACCATCAATAGCAAATGATCCTACAAAATGAATATTTTTTTTCTCAACATTAGGAAGAGTTTTAAGTCGATTAAAATTATTTAAAGAGGTAGTAATGTGAATTGATGTTAAATTAGTAATATTATATCTATATATATTATCTACAGCCCCATTTGTTAAAGTGCCTCCACCAGAATGAATAATTTTTGTATTTGTAAAATGTGCTGCTAAAGCTGCCGCATAAGCTTCTATTCTATCTCCAATAATAAACATCCCATCTGGCTTTTCCTCTAATAGAGCTTTTGAAATATCTCTAACTGCATTTGAGAATTCTAAATAACTAGGTGAAATATTTTCATCAAAAATCGGAATTACATATTTTATTTCAAAACCGTCTTTTTTTATTTCATTTATAGTGCTTCCAAATTGATTTAATAAATGTAATCCTGAAACTATTAGCGAATAATCAAAAGTATTATCCTTAATGATTGCTCTTAATATATGCTTTAAGCTTCCATATTCGGATCTTGCTCCAGTAAAAAAGGCAATTTTTGGTTTCATATTAAATCCTCTTCTTTTACAACTCTATTTTCATCAATATCGTTCTTTATTACTCTACCAATAAGTTCATTTACAAAAATAGGGCTGATTCCAATTCCAGGACGCTTAAAGCAAATATCTTCTCTCATTATTACATCTCCTTTTTTCAAATTATGAGTAGTAACAATACTTTTTCTTGCAGCTTTTTTAATTTCAAGTTCCTTTTCGGTAAACACTTTGTCTTTGATACCCATTAATAGGTCAACTTTTCTAATTGATTTAACTAAATCGGCAAATTCCTCAATACTACTTGATGCCTGATGATCAGGTCCTTCCCATGATTTATCTAAAGTTACATGTTTTTCTATTAATGTAGCACCAAGTGCAACAGCAGCTATTGATGCTTCGTTTCCTAAGGAATGATCACTTAAACCGACTTTATACCCAAATAATCTTTTTAATTCAAGCATTGCATTTAGATTAACATCCTCAGCCATTGCTGGATAACTACTAACACAATGTAGAACTGTAATATCTTTTATTTTATTTTTATCTAAATAATTTAATGCCACTCTTATTTCATCATAAGTTGACATACCTGTCGAAAGTATAATTGGTTTCTCTTTAGAAGCAATAAAATCAAGCATATCAACAGTAAATATTTCACCTGAAGCAATTTTAAAATATGGCATATCAAAATTATCCCACAAAAAATTTAAACTATCCATTTCAAAAGCAGAACATATATAATCTACTTTTTTTTCTAAGCATCTTTTATATAAATCTTTGTGTGCATTAAAAGGTAATTGATATTTTTTGGACATTTCAATAGGGGATTGGCTTTTATCGCCTATCTTTTGATAATCAGGCTTAAATGAATCTAATGAATAGGCGTTTTCAGGATTACTTATTTGAAATTTGACAGCATCTACTCCAATTTCAGAAAGTTTATCAATCATTTCAAGAGCTATATCGATTTTTCCATTATGATTTGGACCAACCTCAGCTATTATATATGTTTTATTTGTTTTCATAAAAAAATAAATTTAAACCTTTCATTCCTGTTATTTCTAAAGGATTGTCTATAAACTTTGGCTTTTTATTGAATGAAATATCAATAATTGCTTTTAAATAATTTAAACCAGATTTATGAGTAAAAGGATAACCTCCTCCAAATCTGGGGTTAAAATCAATAAAAAATAATTCGTTATTTTCTTTTACTATAAAGTCGATATCCATATTACCTACATGAGAGAATTTATGACTTATTTTTTTTGATAATTCATAATATTTTGAATCAAAAAATGTAGTGGCTTTATCTGTTTCACCTGCTCTCATTAATATTTTTCTTCTGAAATAAGAACTTAAAAAATTACCTTCAAAATCATTAAATATATCCATGCCTATTTCTTGCCCAGTAATATATTCCTGAAGAAAAAATTCAGTAAAATCTACATCATATATCTCTTTACTATTATTGATAATTTTCAACCCAACACTACCTGAACCCAATATTGCTTTTTTAATTACAGGAAAATTTTTAATTGATTTAGCTTCTACCAAATTCCACCATGAAGTAGGTATTGCTATATCATTCTGAATGCAAAATTCGTAATTATTTTTTTTACTCAAGCAATTATTAATAGTCTCTTCATCAGAAACCCATATTTTTATGTTTTTTTCAAAAAAGACTGATTTGTTTTTACTTAATACAGGAAGTTCAAAATCCATTAAAGGAATAATTACATCAATTTTATTTTCAATACATTTATACAATAAAGCTTTAATGTAATTTTCCTCATTATTTGTAACAAATGGAGTAATAAAATATTTAATTTTATTTGATACATAAAATGCAGCTGTATCTTCATTTGTATCACAAACAAAAATATCAATATCGTGACCATTATTTTTCAATTCTAAGGCAAACTCTATTAAATAAGTTCTTCTGCCTGCATTTGTAAATAATATATTCATAATCAATATCCTAAATTAATATCAATTTCATTTATTACAGTATTTGTTAAAGCAAATAATTTTAAATTCTTAACAACATCGTATAAGTGTGGAGAATAATTCATTACATAACCAGCTCTATATGGTGATAATAATATATTATTTAGTTCATGAAATGGAAATTCATCAGATGGAAATTTCAATCCATTTTTTTCAACTGAATCATTATACCATACATCAATTGCGGCTCCTCTAATAATATTATTTTTAAGAGAATTAAAAAGTGCTTTTTTATTAACTACTTCACTTCTTGAAATATTTATTAAATATGCATCCCTTTTCATAATTTTAAATTTTTCAATATCTAATAAATTTCTTGTTTCTTCAGTTAATGGAATTGTAGTAAATATTATATCTGATTTTTTTAATAAATTATTTAAGTTCTCAATATTAAACGTACCATTGTATATATTTAAATTTGTGCTTTTTGCTTTTTTATCTAAGACTAAAAAATCAACTTCATAAGGTTGAAGAAATTTCGCAATATTTTGTCCAATATGTCCAAACCCAATTATACCAATTTTTTTATTTATTAAAGTATCATTTAAGAATAATAAATCAGAATCGTCATTTTTTGGTTTAAACCAAGAACCATTTCTTAAAAAATTATCATGAATGTGAATTTTTTTTATTAACGCAAATAATAATGCAACTCCATATTCTGCAACATATTTTGCATTTGAATGTGAATTACATACTTTTATTTTTTTTCCTTTAAAAATATTAAAATCTATCATATTAACTCCAGCTCCTGGAATTTGAATTAATTTTAAAAACTGTGCATTTTCAATTAATTCTTTATTAATATTTAATCCTAAACAAACATCAACATTCTTAACTAATTCTAATAATGATTTGTTACTAAAATCATCTGGAATTATAATGTCGTATAGATTAGATAATTCACTTAATAAAAACTCATTATCGTGCTTAGAAAAACTTCTTAAAAACAATAGCTTCATTAAAATTCTTCATTTACTAATTCAACAATTTTTTCGATACCCTCTTGAAATTCATCTTTGTTAGCTACTAATGAAATTCTTATATGGTCATTCCAATTCTCACCAAAAGAAACTCCTGGAGTTGTTGCAACATTTTTTTTATTAAGTAATAAATGAGCAAAACTATCAGAATCTAATTTTAGTTTAGCAATATTTAAAAAACCAAAAAAACCGCCTAATGGTCTATTAATAAATAGTTTATCATTAGAGTTTATAATATTAATTAATATTTTAGATTTTTCTTCTAATTCAGAATTAAACTTCTGTAAATAAATATTTTCTAAATTAAATGCTGCACATGCTCCTTTTTGAATAAAAGTAGTTACATTAGTATTAATATGTTGAGATATTTTAAAAATAATATCAGAAATTTGAGATGGAGCATGAACATAACCAATTCTCCAACCAGTCATTGAAAATGTTTTACTAAAACCATTTATAGTGATAACTCTATTTGCAATTTCGTCAAAAGCACCAAAACTCAATTGCTTTTCTCCAGAAAAATTTAGTCGTTCATAGATTTCATCTGAAATAATATAACAATTTGATTCTTTTAAAATATTTATTAATTCAAGAAATTCATCACTATTTAACATTTTACCTGTAGGATTATGAGGAAAATTTAAAATTATAACTTTAATATTTCGTTTTTGAAAAAGAGATTTAATCGCCTGAATATTAACTGAAAAATCTTTTTTAATTAAATCTATATTATGTATTATTGCTGTTGGTTCTGCTAATTTTATTTGTGGTATATAACTTACATAAGATGGTGTAATATTTATAACTTCATCAAATGGCTCTAAAGTAGCCATTAATGCAAAAAATATTGCTTGTTTAGCTCCCGCAGTTATAGCGATATTTTTTACATCTGTTTGAATATTATTTTCTTTAAGAAGTTTTTCTTTTATTAATTCACGCAATGAAATCAAACCCATAGAATGAGAGTATTTTGTAAAACCAGATTTCATTGCTTTAATCGTCTCATCAATAATTAGTTCTGGTGTAGAAAAAGAAGGTTCACCTAATCCTAAAGATATAATCCTCTCTCCTTTTTTATTTTTTTCAATAGCTAATTGGCTAAATTTTAAAGTACCAGATGATGTTAATTCTGAAGTAATTTTCATATTCAAATTTTGTCTTTATACATTTCTAAAAATTCTTCTTTTAGAATTGCATGTTGATACAAATCATTTAATTTACCATGTAAAAAATATTGCTTTTTCATTAAAGCTTCTTGCTTAAAACCCATTTTCTCATAAATTGTTCTTGCCTTCACATTGTTGTCGAAAGTAAATAAATAAACTTTCTCTAATCCAAGCTCCTTAAAAGCAAACTCTAAAGTTAATGGAATTACCTCCTTTGCATAGCCTTTACCCCAAGCTGACATTTCTCCAATTGTAATATAAAATTGAGCTCTTCGATGCCTGTATGATAAATCAATTAAACCCGTCATTCCAATTAAGTTATCTGACTGAATTTCACAAATAGCAAAGTCCCATCTATTTCTATTGAAATGAGTTTTGCGATACCATTCCAATGATTCTGATAAGGATAGTGGAAAATCAAACATTAAAGTTTCGTTTACAATTTCATTATTTACCCATTCTGTTTTTTTCTTAACATCAGACTCTTCTAATTTTCTAATATATATGCGTTTACCTTTAAACATAATTTTATAAATTAAATAATTACACTACTCGGAATAATAACAATTCTATTTTCAATCCATTCTGCATTTTCTATATTTTCTGTTTGGCAATTTTTAAACATTTCCATTATTTGTTTTTAATTCTTTGATTATCAATTCGGGATTAATATTGATTTTTGAAAAAGCGAACCATTTTCTACCTAAATCTTTGAGAGAAGCACCCACATGATAAATTGTTTTTTCGTCGATAATTAAAAATCTATCGTGCGATTTGTTAAAAATTTTAACATCAATTGATTCGTATTGTGCATTGTGTTTTTGAATGTCTAAAACTAACTGTTTTGAGATATTTTGGGTAAAAATGGTTGTCTTTACGCCTTTTTTTCGTTTCGATAATAAAGTTAAAACAGTTTCGTCAATATAATTGTCGATTAAAATGATTGTTGATTTAGCTTCTTTTATAAAGGAAGATACTTTTTCGTAAGCGTCAAATATTTGTCCATCGAAGAAAATGCCTTCATGTGGAGGCAGATTTGTTTTAATTAGAAGGTCAAATTTTTGGTCGTGTTCAAAAAGTGTTTTATCGTGTTGTTGTAACTTCTTTTCAATATGCTCAAACTGTTGGTGTACAGCATATCCTTTTAATAAATAACTTTTCAAAATTTTATTCGCCCAGATACGGAATTGGGTTGCATTTTTTGAATTAACCCTATACCCTACAGATAAAATAGTATCAAGGTTATAGTATTGTGTTTGGTATTTTTGAACACCACTTATGCCCATGTGTTCCAAAATGGAACATGTGCTGTTTTCTAGTAATTCCCCAGATTTATATATATTAATCAGATGCTTGGTAATGGCTGGTCTTTTAGTGCCAAACAACTCAGCTATCTGTTTTTGAGTAAGCCAAACAGTATCTTCCTCAAATCTTACTTCTAAAGCAGTTTGATTATCTTGTGTTTGATACAAGATAATTTCACTTTGAATATTAATTGAATGACCTTTCATTTTTTAAATTACTACACTACTCGGAATATTAACAATTCGAACTTCAAGCCATTGTTCATTTTCGATATTTTCGGTTTGACAAGTTTTAAACATTTCCATTATTTGTTTTTAACTCTTTGATTATCAATTCGGGATTAATATCAATTTTTGAAAAAGCGAACCACCTTTTTCCTAAATCTTTAAGAGAAGCACCCACATGATAAATTGTTTTTTCGTCGATAATTAAAAATCTATCGTGCGATTTGTTAAAAATTTTAACCTCAATTGATTCGTATTGTGCATTGTGTTTTTGAATGTCTAAAGCTAACTGTTTTGAGATATTTTGGGTAAAAATGGTTGTCTTTACGCCTTTTTTTCGTTTCGATAATAAAGTTAAAACAGTTTCATCAATATAATTGTCGATTAAAATGATTGACGATTTTGCATCTTTTATAAATGAAGATACTTTTTCGTAAGCATCAAAAATTTGTCCATCGAAAAAGATGCCTTCATGTGGAGGCAAACTTGTCTTGATATGAAAATCAAATTCTGATGATTTTTGCTCTAATGAATAAACTTTGTTTTCGAGTTTTTCAATTCTTTGATTGATAACGTATCCATTTAACAAATAATTTTTTAACACTTTATTTGCCCAAATACGGAATTGAGTACCACGAATAGAATTAACACGATAGCCAATAGAAATTATCATATCCAAATTATAATGGTCAACATTACGAGAAACGTTTCTTTTTCCTTCGATTTGAACTGTTCGGAATTTCCGAACAGTTGATTGGACTTCTAATTCTTTTGATTGATAAATTTGTTTAATATGCTCACTTACATTAGCCTTGCTTGTGGCGAAAAGGATAACAATTTGAACTTGCGTAAGCCAAATAGTTTCACTTTCAAATTTTACCTCTAAAGCAGTTTGATTATCTTGTGTTTGATACAAGATAATTTCACTTTGAATATTAATTGAAGACTTTTTCATTTTTTAAATTACAACACTACTCGGAATATTAACAATTCTATCTTCGAGCCATTCTGCATTTTCGATATTTTCGGTTTGGCAATTTTTAAACATTGGTAATTTATTCATATTTGCCATTTTTTTTAACAAAATACCCTCCTGTTTTTTTACTTCCTTTTCGTTCAATCCAATTTAATTTAACTAATTGGCTCAACTGACGGTCAATAGTTTTAAGTGGGCGATTATTTAATATTACAGACAAATCTTTTGCTTGTATGCCCTGATATTTAACAATTGCCTGAAATAAAGTATTTAATCCCTCATTTAATCCCTCATTTAATTCGTCATCGTCATTTAATCCCTCATTTAATTCGTCATTGTCATTTAATCCCTCATTTAATCCCTCATTTAATCCCTCATTTAACTCTCTTTTAAAAATAACAGTGAAAAATTCATTGAAAATATATTCAGGATTATCAATTTTGTTATCGACACAAAGTTGGTTAATTCTAATATGAAATCTAATTCTTCTTTTAACATTAAACGTGTTTTACAAAATCACACTACTCGGAATATTAACCAACCTATCTTCGAGCCATTCTGCATTTTCGATATTTTCGACCTGACAATTTTTAAACATTGGTAGTTTATTCATAAGTGTCCAAGCTGGACGTGTCATTACTCCATGTTCGTTAGTAAATTTAAGAAATTCATCGCGTTTTTGTCTATTTTCAAGAAGTATAACATTTAACCAATAGTTAGAAAACGAATTTGCAGGTTCGGTAAAAAACTGAATATCTGTATTTTTAAAAAATTGTTCATATTTTTTCGCCAGTTCTCGTTTCTTTTCAATCATGAAATCAAGTTTTTCGATTTGAGCACATCCAAGAGCTGCATTAATATTTGGCATACGGTAATTGTAACCAATATTATCATGATTAAATTCCCATGGATGAGGCACTTTTGCTTGTGTTGTAATATGTTTTATATGTTTTCCTAGTTCGATATCATTTGTTAGAATCATTCCTCCACCACCGGTAGTAATAGTTTTATTTCCATTGAAACTAAGAATTCCCAGTTTGCCAAAAGTTCCTGTATGTTTTCCTTTGTATTTAGAACCAATACTTTCGGCTGCATCTTCTACAACTTCTATTTTATACTTTTTACAAATTTCAACTATTTCATCAATTTTAACAGGATGCCCGAATGTGTGCATTGGAACACAAGCAGATATTCTATTTCCTGTTTTTAGATTATAGCAACCATCTGTTTTTACTTCGGTGTTTTTTGATAAAAATTCTGAAAGTTTTTGTGGACT
>Ga0154347_1240_pt1 | contig 23802 bp, 16 predicted proteins | sample RifGroA2_FD_115875 | JGI IMG/M metagenome (GOLD analysis project Ga0154347, IMG submission 115875) | Bacteroidetes bacterium GWA2_31_9
ACTTAGCTATCTCACAGGGTTAACTTAACTTGTCCCACTAGGGACAATATGTTGGTAGAAAGATGATTATATCCTCATAAAAGTGCCGTAGGTACGAAATAAAATATTGATTTTGAAGAATATATTTCATCCCTAAAGGGATTAAGGTTGGTGGTCTTGTTATTTTCTACCAATATTACGTTCCTAAAAGGAACTTGCTTGGCAAGACTGTATTTGGTTAAATTTCAGCACAATAATACAATATTGTAAATTTTTTTTGGCTTAAGTTAACGCCAATGCGATGATAAATCGGGATACTTACATCTTAGACTTGCGGATTTAAAGGAATATTAAATTCTATGGATGATTAAGTAGTTTTATCCTCAAAACTAAGTAAAAACACCTAATTATATAATTACGTTCATTTGCTCTGATATGCGTAATATAATCCAATTACATTTATTAATATTTTACACTTATAAAATGAAGATTATTTTAAGCTTTTTAATTAGTATTTTTATATCAACTGAGATTTATTCTCAAAACGATTTTTGGGCAGAAGTTAATGAAGGATGCGTCCCATTATTAGTAAATTTCAGTACAAATGCAGATTCATCTTCGACTTTATATTGGACATTTGGAAATGGTAATCAATCAAATTTATTTAAACCTCAAGTTGCATATATTTTACCAGGCATCTACGATGTAAAATTGATAATTTCAACTGGAAATACAACAGATACAATTTTTAAAAAGAACTACATTACAGTCCATCCAAAACCAATTGTAGATTTTACAACTACAACTTCCCGAACAGGTTGTATTCCGCTAAGTGTAACATTTAAAGACATTTCACCGAATAATACTTCATTTCAAGAACATTTATGGATATTTGGCGATGGTCAAATGAGCTATGAAGCAAATCCTACAAACATTTACACTTCTCCCGAAAATTATAATGTAACTCTAAAAGTTAAAGACCAGAATGGTTGCGAAAACAGTAAATTTGTTAATGAATATGTTAAAACTTCTGATATTGGAATAGTTGATTTTACAACATCGGATAGTATTCTTTGCTCAAAACCATATAACGTATCTTTTACAAATCTTTCAACTGCTGATACTAATGTTACTTACTTGTGGAATTTTGGAAATAATACAACATCAGATTTATTAAATCCTTCTATTGTTTATAGCGACAGTGGAAATTATACAATAAGTCTTAAAGCTACCGATAATATAGGTTGCTCAATAACTAAAATCAAAAACGAGTATATTAAAATTGGTGCAATCAGAGCATCATTTGCATTATCTAAAGAAATTTTTTGTAAAAAATCAGAAATCAACTTTGTAAATACTTCCTTAAACTCCGAAAAATATGCTTGGACTTTTGGCGATGGTTATACTAGTATTTTGCCTAATCCGATTCATTCGTACAGCTATAGTGGCGATTATATTGTTACATTAATGGCAGAAAATGGAACAAATTGTTTTTCATCATTTCGAGATACAATACATATTGATAGTGTTGTAGCAAAATTCAGTACCGATAAACATTACATTTGCTCTACTCCCACTATTATTAATTATACTGATATGTCGTATAACGCAAATTTATGGAATTGGAAGTTGGGAAATGATAAAAACAGCTCTTTACAAAATCCTAAAGACACAATTACAAGTCCTTCACTAAATTATGTACAATATACAGACTATCTAATAGTTACCAGTTCAAATAATTGCTCCGATACTTCTGTATCTGTTAATAATATTGAAGTTAATTTATTAAAATCGTATTTTACTCCAAATAATTCTATTGGCTATAATAATTTATTAAAAGGATGTATTCCTTTAAATGTTCAGTTTCAGAATGCAACTTCTTATTTTTCAGCAATTGACTCAATCGTAAATTTTGAGTGGAATATTAACAATACGATAATTCAAAGTAATTTAAATCCAAGTTATTCATTTATAGATGATGGCAGTTTTGAAGCATCACTGGCGGTTGAATCTGCACTTGGCTGTAAAGATACAATGAAAGTGTCAATTATTACAGGATTTCCTCAAACACCTGGTTTTTATCTATTTGGAAATGATTCTACCTGTGCCAATAATCCATTTTTCTTTGTCGATACGTCAACTTCTTATAACTATATAAATTCATGGAGCTGGCAATATTCCGATGGAGAATCTGATATTATTAATTCTCCTTCACATTCTTTTATGGATACAGGATATGTAAGTGCATCGTTAGTTATAGGTTATAATGGATGTTTTAGTACTATCTTTAATTCTAATAACATTGCTTTTGTAAATGGTCCAATAGGAACTTTTACTCCATCTTTCAGTTGCAACGATTCATATAAATATACTTTTAAAGGTAGAATAATAGATGCAAATCGCTGGTATTGGGATTTTGGCGATGGAATAATTGATTCGTCATTTCAAGATACAATTTCACACACTTATACTCAAAGTGGCGATTATTTAGTAAAATTAAATTCTTATAACGATGCAAAAACTTGTGATTATTATTGGGAAAGATTAATTACTGTTCGCAAACCTATTGCTGATTTTTCTTGTGATACATTAATTGGTTGCCCCGGTCTGAAAGTGACATTTAATCCAGACTCTTCTAAAGATGTAACTTCATATTTAGTTTCATCAATATACTCCAAGTATCAATGGTTAGATACTGATTTGCAATTGATTGATTATTCAAATGATACTATATCGCAAATTTTCAATAATAGAGGAGATAATAATATAAGTCTGGTTGTAAAGTGCATAAATGGTTGTTATGATACATTAACAAGAAATATAAAAACATACAAGCCAATAGCATCATTTTCAAAAAGTCCTTCAGAAGGTTGTTTGCCTTTATCTGTTGAATTTCAAAACACTACACAATCCGATACATTGTTTACTTCATTTTGGTCATTTGGCGATTTAATTAACTCTAATGAATTGTCGCCAACTCACATTTACAATTTAAAAGATACATTTTCTATTTATTTAAAGACAGCTGATATACTCGGCTGTTCAGACTCTGTTAGTGTTTATAATGGCATAAGAACCTACAAGCCTTTTCCAAAAATTTCAGTTTCAAAAACGTTGGCATGTATAGGCGATTCTATTATTTTTTCTAACATTAATCATGAAGATAGTCTGACATATTTATGGTCATTTGGCGATGGAATAAATTCAAATCTGCTCTCTCCTATTCATGTTTATAGCGATACAGGAAGTTATAATATTACGCTAAAAACTGTATATCCAAATGGATGCGACTCAATACTGACATTAAATTCATATATTCATATTCAGTCATATCCTGAAATTGAAATTACCACAGATACTACATTTTCAGATTGTTATCCACTAATGGTAAAATTTACATCGTTATCTGCAACACATACTAACTTGAATTATAATTGGAATTTTGGCGATAATAATCCTTCAAATGAACAAAATCCATCACATAGTTTTAATTTACCGGGCGAATATTCTATATCGCTGGAAGTGTCAACATCAAATGGTTGCAAAACAAGTATTATTAAAGAAAATTTTATTCATGTTGGCGGACCTTATGCAAAAATTGTAAAGCCAGATATAATCTGCAGAAATCAAGAATATACATTTAGCATAGATAATAAAATTAATGTCAACAATTTTAAGTGGGATATGGGCGACGGAACATTTAAGTACGGAGAAAGTGTCACACATACATACGATATATTTGGCAAATTTTATCTATCATTACTATTGTTTAGCGATTCGTTAATGACCTGTAACAAAACTATTGAAGATTCAATTGATATAATTCTAACTTTAGCCGAATTTCAGATGCCTCAACTTGGTAGATGTCAGTATAATACTTTCGAGATAACAGATATTTCGGTTGGAGCAATTCAATGGGATTGGGATTTGAATAATCAAGATTTAACATCTGACCAAAATCCGATTGTTAATTTAACAGATTCAGGAAATTACATTTTGACTTTAATCACTACCAATGATTTAGGTTGTAACGATACAATTTCAAAAACACTAATAATTAATCCATTACCAACAATAATGACAACTAATGACACTTTAATTTGTAAAGGACAAACCATTACATTATTTGCTGATGGAGGAATATCAAACCAGTGGTATTTAAACAAAGATTCAATAAGTAATAATCTTATAATTACTGAAAAACCAGATACTTCATCAATTTATTATGTTACTGTTACAGACGAAAAAGGTTGCATAAATTTCGATTCAATAAGCGTTCTTGTTCAGTCTATCCCATTTTTATATACCTCAAAAGATACAACAATTATTATTGGAGAAACAGTTACAATAAGTGCAACATCGCAGTCAAATGCTTCATTTGTTTGGGAACCCGATTTGTGGATTAATTGCAACACATGTAATACAACAACTGTTAAACCAATGGAAAGCACTCAATATGTTGTAAATGCTTCCGATAGTAGCAGATGTTTTAATGTAACCAAAGAAGTTTCTGTTTTTATTAGAAAAGAATACACTATTGATTTGCCATCGGTATTTACTCCAAATAAAGATGGCAAAAATGATGTGATTTTTCCACGAGGTTGGGGAATTAAATCGGTTAAAGATTTTATAATATTTAATAAATGGGGCGTAATGGTTTTCAAAACTAATGAAACAAATGTTGGTTGGGATGGACAGTTTAATGGAAAACCTCAAGAACAAGATACATATATGTACTATGTTGAAGTTGAGACTTATGAAAACCGAATATTAAGCAAAAAAGGGTCGTTTAATTTAATCCGATAAATTGGATTTACGATTTTCGATTTAGGATTTACGGTTTAGGAATTCGTCAAACGATGTACGAAGCACTACAAAGTAGAATCAATGCAAGAATGTAAAAACAACACATTGATAATCAAATTCTGGATTTGGATTTGAGATTTTGAGTTTGGAGCTTGGAATTTAGGGCTTGGGGCTTGGAACTTGGAATTTGGAACTTGGAATTTGGGACTTTAGTTTGTCGCATGGAGCTTTAGAGCTTTGATTTTCGTTAGTGATTGCGACAAGATTTTTGTTAGATTCCTTTTCTATAAACATTTCGCTACTCTGTAGCTCTGCATCGTTGACTGCCAACTGCTTACTATAAACATTTCGCTACTCTGTAGCTCAGTGTCATTGTCTGACTGCTTACTACTTACTGTTTACTGAATACCGATTACTTTCCTCATCTTGAAACTTGGAATTTGGATTTTGGATTTTGGAACTTGGAACTTGGAATTTGGAATTTGGAATTTGGAATTTGGAACTTGGAACTTGAAACTTGGAACTTGGATCTTGGATCTTGGAACTTGGAATTTACTTACAACTTCTGCAAGTATATTAAGCAATTTTCTACGCAAAAACACTCATTTATTAAAATCACATTTTTAGCTCTAATTAATCAACACAATAGCAAGTACTTTTAACTAAACAAAAAAAGGAAAACTATGAAAACACTATTCAAAATATTTATCACATTTATTGTCGTATTTATTTTTTCTAAAAGCTCTATATCTAATAATATGGCTATTGCAAATACTTATATGATTGTCGATAGCATCGAAATTCAAAAACAACAAGTTAAAGATTTTTACACAGTTGTTTCATCAAATGCCTATATCCCAGTGAATTTCATTGATAAAAATTTAATAGAAAATTTAAAAGCTTTTAGCAATGTAATGAATACTTGCCGACAAGTTGAAAAAGAAATAGAAGATGAAAAAAATAAATCTTTTATCATTTTTGATGCTCCTGTAAGAGAGAAAGATTCTTCTGATCAAAATATTCCAATTGGATAATTTTTAAATATATCAATTATGAAACGTATTAAATTACAACCACGGGTTAAAACCACTGTCAAAATAACACCAATATTAATGTATTCTGCACTTATAGGTGGAGTAGGTCTGCTCGCATTTATAATTTTCTTAGCCATTAGCAATTTAGGAACATATGTTGCGATGAAAGCTAATACGGCTATTAATTTAACAGATTTTGCTTGGAATAAAACAATATATATCAATACAGGTTCTTATCAACAATCTGATTTATATAATTTTGTATTTCAAATAAATTTTTCGGATATTGATTTCAAATCAAATGCTAATGGTGGAAAACTTGCCAAAAATGATGCTTCTGATATAGTTTTTGTAAATAGTAAAAATGAAAAAATTAAAACTAAAATTAAAAACTACAACTTAAATACAGGAGATTTAAGTGTTTTATTACTACTCGACACTTTAAAAGCATCACAAAATAACATTATTGAAATGTATTTTGGGAACGCATCAGCCCCAGCATTAACAGATACAGTTTTTGAATCTGATTATATAGCTTATTGGTCATTTGACGACAATTATGACAATTATTCAATATATCAATTTAATCAAACCGAAATCAATTCACCTGGATATAATCAGGGAATTAATGACAAATCTGTTGATATGAATGGGTCGTCAGAGTATATTCACCTAAACGACAATAATAATTTATCACTTGCAGATGAAGGAACATTGTTTGCATGGATTTATACATCAGATTATCAGGATTATGGCGGAATTATTCACAAAGGTGATAAAAAGAATTTTTCCGACGAAGAATACTCTCTTCAATTATGGAAAAATGGAAAAGTTTTATTATCAATATCCGATAATAATTCAAATAAAAAATTATTTTCAAATACTAAAATCGAAGACAAACGTTGGTATTATGTTGTAGCAACATGGAATAGTCAAGGAATGAGCATTTTTATAAATGGAAAATTAGATTCCCACACTAATCAAACTCTTGTTCCCAAAAATAAAAACGGAGGAGTAAATATTGGAGCTCAAATTACTCAGGATTTTAATTCATCACTAAAAAAGCTATACTTTGATGGAAAAATTGATGAAGCAGGAATAATAAAATCATCTGTTAACGAGGATTTTGCATCAATATCAAACGAAATGATTATAAACGCTACAGATATTTTATCATTTAGCGAAACTAAAGCAAAAGTCATTACACTGCCTGTAGAACTTCTTGATTTTCAAGGAATAGCCGACAATGGCAATATTATATTGACATGGTTTACATTAAGTGAATTAAATAATAGTGGCTTTTATGTACAAAATTCTACTGATGGTATTAATTATTCAGAAATAGGATTTGTAAACGGAAATGGAACTGTAAATGATGTAAATTACTATTCGTTTTCATATCCAAGTTCAACGGAAGGAATAAATTACTTTAAATTAATGCAAGTAGATATTGATGGCAAATTAAAATTCTATGGTCCAGTATCAGTTATCAGTGCAAACAATTCTACTATTGAAATAAAAACTATTTATCCTGACCCATTTAAAGAAGAACTTAAAATAGACTTAACCTCTAATGCTACAACAAATATTAAAATCAAAATAATTGATATGAACGGTCGTGAAATAAATAACGACTTATACTACATTCATGAAGGATTTAACACAATATCTTTAAAAAATGTATCGAACCTTACTAATGGAATTTATAACTTGAATATATTCGATGAAACTACAATGATATTTTCGGGAAAAGCAGTTAAGAAATAGGTAACTAATTTGTTTCTAAATTAAAACATAATTGCCACAGATTACTCGCTTATTGTTTATTTCAAAAAGCATTTCCCGAAGTAAATTCGCATTAGCGTTAACTTAACTTGTCCCGCTAGGGACAATATATTGGTAGAAAGAATTTAAGCCCCACAAAAAAGTGCCGTAGGTACGAAATAAAATATTGATTTTTGAAGAAAATATTTCATCCCTAAAGGGATTCAAATTAGAGGGGATGTTATTTTCTACCAACATTACGTTCCCAAAGGAACTTGTTTTTAATAATTGTATATCTGTAATATTCTGCATTATAGCATAAAATTAATTATTAAGTTAACGCTCATGTGAAGTAAATTCGGGACAGGCTGTGAGTCGCTTTTCTAAGTTCACAGATTTAAAACAACCAAAGGTTGTTTTTATCTGAGAAAATTCTAAATATTTTATTATTCTGAATCTGTGAACACGAAGTCTCTTGAACGCTTAAAAACAATTAATCTGTGAAAAATCTGTGGCATTTGTTTGTGTTTTAGCATTTTAAATAGACTGATTAGTTACATTATAGCTAATTGTATTATTCTAATCACAATCATTAATGATTTTATAATCGTTTTTATTCTGACAATTAAGATGCTTTGTAATTAAATCTCTATGCTCTTCTAAATCTGTATTTAAAAAATATTCTATTCGTTTGTCTAAATCTATTTTTCGAATTTCTTTAAAAGCACATGTCTCTAGTTCATTTTTATATGGGCAACTAAATAATAACCCTGAAAAGTAGTTAGCTTCGCAATACATTTGTTACAATATTTAAAATTTAATTATTTGGAATTGAAAAAATAACAGATGTCCCAACATTTTCACTACTTTCTATTTTAATTGTACCGCTATGTTTTTCGACAAATTCTTTACATATTAATAATCCTAATCCTGTCCCATTCTCATTATGTGTACCAAGTGTACTAATTGGGATTGGTTTAAAAAGCTTATCTATTACATGTTTTGAAACGCCTAATCCATAATCTTTTACGGCAATTACAACCAAATTACTTGAATCATGTTTTGTTTCTATTTCGATTAAACTGTCGCTATTTGAAAATTTTATTGCATTTGATATTAAATTTCTTAAAACTGTTTCAAACATAAATTTATCGGCATATACAGATTCGGCTAAAACGTTGGTTTTAATATCAATATTTTTTACATTTAATTGCACTGAAATACTATCTATTACATCGTTAATTGTTTTTTTCAAACAGAGTGGCTCCGGGGCAAAAAACACATTTCCTGCTTTGGCTCTCGACCAAGTTAACATATTATCGAGTAAGCTAATACATCTTTCGGTAGAGACTTTTATTATTGTCATATATTCTTCACATTTAGCATAATCATAACTCTTATATTTTTTAAGCAATAAGTTTATAAATCCCAAAATACCACCTAATGGGGCTTTTAAGTCGTGTGCAATTATTGAAAATATTTTCTTTTTAATATTTAATAATTCCTGAATTTCCTTAGTTCTGTTTTCTACTATATTTTCGAGTTCAGATTTTAGCTTATTTAATTCTTCTGAACTTTGTTTAACTCTTATTTTGAGTTCTTCATTCGATTTTAAAAGATAATCAATCAAATCGTTTTTATACAACAGCCCTGCAAATTCGTTGTTTTTATATACCGAAAGCACCTCTAAACCTGACGATTGCATTACTGACAAAGCTTTATAAATATCTGTATCGTATTCTAATACAGGTTTTTCTGAAATACAGTCAATTGCCAATACATGTTGAGATTTAACAATATCATTTGATGTCACATAACCAATATATGATTCGTCTTCGCCTATTACAACCGCTTTTGTGTTAATTAGTTGTTTTTTAATCAAATCGGTACTTATATACGGATCGGTAAATGAAAAATCGTTTTTAATAAACTCTACAATAGTTGCCATTTTTTTTTAATTTTTTAAATTAATTTTTCAGAACTTATTCTATTACACACGACACAATAACCTTGAAATCGACTTTTAAAATTTCGCCTTCGCTTATAAAATTGAATACTTTTTCTTTTAGGATTTTAAGAATTCTTTCGGAAGAAATCTTGGTTAAAATTCGTTTATTTACAAGCAATGCCTCTACTTTATCATGTTCGATTTTAATAATTTCGAAACCATTTGGTGCAAGTAGTTCAAAAGACTTTGATATGCCTATCACTCCATGAGGTGAGTTTTTTGCTAAAACTAAAATATCTTGAAAAGCAGGCAGTTTAATCTCCTCAAAGCTGAGATTTACTGAATATTTAAAAGATTTGTCCATAGTTTATTAGTTATTTATGTCTCCTTTCAACCATTAGCTTGACTAAGTCTATCCAAAAATATACAGGACTACTGATTTGTAAAATCATCTGAAAACAATTTTTCGATAGTATTGATTTTTTTTAGTTTTTACTTTAATTAAATACAAACCGCTTATATTATTGAAATTGTAAATGTAGGAAGCACTATTATTGTTTAGAATTATATTATCTATTTTGACTCCAATGCTATTGTAGATTACGATAGTTTCGATTGGTTCGTTGGTTGATTTTATGGTTATTTGAGCATTTGAGGGATTGGGATAAATACTTAATTCAGAATTATTAAAACTGATTTCTTCTACTTTCAAAGACTCAATATTTATTGATTTTATTATTGTATCATTATCGGCAACTGTACAAGCATTATAAGCAACAAGTGAAACTGAGTAGGAGCCTGTATCGCTATAAGTATGCGAAACCGAATCGCATATATGCGAATAAAGAAACGGAGAGCCATCGCCAAAGTCCCAAACACAACTATCTACTTTTTGTGAAAGGTTATTAAAATTTACAATATTATTATTAATTGAAAATGTATAATTTGATAATGGAGGACTATCAAAACCAATACAATTTGTTTTTACTAAAAAGGCTTGTGGAATACTGGAAGAATCATTAATATAACCATAACCAGCCATTATAATTCCTGTGTTTACTTTTTTCAGAACATTAAGATATACATTGCCTACATTTTCGGGGACTTGATACTCTCTGCTCCATAGCGAATCACCTTGAGGATTTAATTTATATAATTTACTGTAAGTACGTTGATTATTATTTTTAGTTCCTGTTACATATAGGTTTTTATCTATATCTTCTATAACTGACATAAAAACGGATGAATTTGTGTCAACATACATAGAATCTGCGTCATAAAAAGGTTCAAAATATTTTTTATCCCAAACAATTTCGCCTTCGTTATTTAATTTTAGTATTCTTGATTTTTGGTTAAAATGATTGTCCAATTCACTTACACCATAACCACCAGACATAACATAACCTGAATCTTTTGTAGTAATTAAACCAATTATCCAGTTATCATAATAATTTGGGCTACCAATTATTTTAGACCATTTTACATTTCCAATACTATCAACTTTAATTACACGCCAATCGCCGAAAGGATATTGCCTTGTTGTTTCACCTCCTAAAACAAAGCCACCATCGAATGATTTTGAAATACGGTAACTTGCATCAGCCGAATCGTTATACAATTTATACCATAACATATTGCCAAAATTATCTGTTCTTATAAGTAACGATTCTGAATCATTATTATCGGTTCTTTTGGAACCTACTAATGCAAAGCCACCATCATTTGTTTGAACACATTGAGATGTATGTACAAATAAAGAATCTGTTAAAAATGTTTTAGTCCATAGAGTATCAAAATTATTATCAAATTTAATTAAAAGAGAAGAGTTGGTTGCTGCCAAATAGTCTTTTTTAGAACCAGCTAAAACATACCCGCCATCTATGGTTTTTATTAATGAATTTTGTGAGCCACATATAAAATCTACGCTGTCTTTTGAAATTGTTTTACTTGATACTTTATTACCATATAAGTCAACAAACGTTATTTTTATATTTTGTGTATTATTATTTCCTAATTCAGGTCCGACTATAACATAACCCATGTCGGTTGAAACTACATTCAAAATAGGATTTGGTATTGTATCATACAAAAATTTATTAAAAGTTATTGTTTGAGCATTACTTTTAATAAAGATTGAAAGGAATAATATTACAGCTATATATCTCATGTTTTAATAATTGCAATCGTTTTTTAAATTTATTGGAATATTACTTTAGTGGTATAAACATTTACTTTAGTTTTTACTTTTATAAAATATAATCCGTTTAAGTTTTTAGAATTGTAGATATATGAATTGTAGATAGCTTTTACAATTATTTCATCTATTTTACTTCCTATACAGTTGAACACTTCAATAGCTTCGATTGCTTCGGTTGTAGTTTTTATTGTTAACTGACCGCTTGAAGGGTTAGGGTAAATACTTAATTCTGAATTGTTAAAATTAATATCATCAATTTTTGATGTTCCTATAATTATTTGTTTTGTAATTGTATCATTATCGGCAATTGTACAGCCATTGTATGCAATTAGCGAAACAGAGTAGGAGCCTGTATCGGCGTAAATATGTGAAACAGAATCGCATATATGCGAATATAGCAATGGTGAACCATCGCCAAAATCCCAAATACAGCTATCAACTTTTTGCGACAAGTTATTAAGAGTTATATTATTGCTGTCAACTATAAATGAATAATCGGCTAATGGCTGACTATCAAAACCAATACAATTTGTTTTTACTAACCAAGCTTGTTGAGTGGGAGAATAATAAAATGTGTCGCCCCAGCCAGCCAAAATAAACCCTCCATCTGATGTTGATTTTAGTGTTTCGAGATATGCAAAATAAGCTTGAAGTGGAAATTCTCTGCTCCATATTGTGTCTCCTGATGAATTAAACTTATAAAGTTTACTATAAACATTAGTATTATTATGTTGTTTTACGCCTGTTGCATAAAGGCTGCCATCATCGGTTTCAATAACGGAATTAAAATAGGAATAAATTGTATCTCCAATAGGATGATTATTTGGAAAATAGGTTTCGTAATATATTTTATCCCAAATAATATCACCATTATTGTTTATTTTTACAATATGCGATTTATAAACATTTTCATAGTTAATTTTATTTATACCATAAGGTCCAGTTATAATATAACAAGAGTCTTTTGTAGTTATTAATCCCATTACTCTGCTATCGTCCCAGTTTGGATTACCTATTGTTTTAATCCATTTTTGATTACCAAGGCTATCGGTTTTTATTAACCCCCAATCATCATTAGTGGACATTCCTCCTATTACAAAACCACCATCGTAAGATTTTGTAATATTGAACGCCTGATATGTTGGATAGCTAAATTCTTTATGCCATAACATATTACCCATACTATCGATTTTTATTAAAAGTGTTTTGGGTAATGAACTTGAAGGTGGTTTTTGAATTGTGCCGACTAATGCAAAACCGCCATCATCGGCTTGTACACATTGGTAAGATGCAACAAAAAGAGTGTCTGTAAGGTAAGTTTTTGTCCAAACTGTATCGAAATACTGATTAAATTTCATTAATAATACAGCATTCTTTCCAGTTTGTAAATTTACTTTTTGACCAGCTAAAACATAACCATTATCATAAGTTTTAATAAATGAATTTTGAGTACCTCCCCAATATTTAATATTTACTTCACCAAATAACTTTTTCCATTTATAAATACCGTTATTATCAACAAACTTAATAATAACATATCTGTCAAAATTTGTAAATGCTGTTGCACCAATTAATGCATATCCACTATCTAAAACTTCAATGTTTAGGACTAGGTTAGGTAATGTATCAAATATAATATTGTTAAATGTCGTTGTTTGAGAATAACACTTAATTAATACTAATAATAATATGGTAACTATTATAAATTTCATATACAAAACCTTTACAGATTTTACAATCTGTAAAGGTTATATTAAATTGTTATTTTATAATTTTAATTAATTTTGTATAATGCTCGTTGCTGCTATAAACATGGAGCATATATATTCCTTTCGATAAATCGGAAACATCAATTGAATAAACATTAGTTAGATTTGTTTCTTTTACCAAAACGCCCAATGTGTTATATATTTTTACAATACTATTATCAATATTATAGTCGGTATTGATATTAAGTTGATTAGTTGCAGGGTTTGGATAAATATCAATTGTATTGTAGTTTACATTAGATTTAGTTCCCTGATTATTAATTTGCATAGACTTTGGGTTGTTAGCCGATGGCAATTTAATTGGCTCATAATAATTTCCATATTGTGACTCTTCTATTAAAACCTGTGCTGTTTCGCAACCCATTTTATTTTCTTGCAATGCAAGTTTTTCTAAAAATCCCATATTTGGTTTTACTACTTCACGCAATTGACCTAAAGTTTTATAATTTACCTGTTTTACAATTTGTTGCAATTGTATCCAATCGTTTATTTCGCTTTGTTTCGATTGTGGCAAACTATGTATTTGAGATTGTAATAAATCAAGTTGAACATCTGTCTCTGAATATCGTTCCTCGTTTATTAAAATGGTTATTAATGACATATTTGTGCGATAATCGCTTTCTTTTTTTAATAAATTGATTAGCGAATCCTTCACCTCTGGTACAGAATCGTTATTAACACTTTCAATAGTTATATCGGTAAGTAATTTACCTCTTTCGGTTTTTAATGCCAATATTTCACCTTCTTTTTGTTCCATTGCATTTATACCGTTCTGTGCCTGCATCAATAAATCAATAAAATGCTGCGGATAAGAAATTGTAGCTAATAAAGGTTTAATTTTTTCCTGTAGAGGAGAATTCTTTAATAACACATCTGTTTTTCTGTTATATTGACCAGTTATTGGTACATCTATAAATGCCTCAAGTACTTCATCAGATAAATACTGAGAAGAAAGCAATTCATTGCAAAGTGAATTAAAAGTGTGAGGTTTAACAGAAGAGATTAAATCAAGTAGCAATTGCTTATTGCCATTATCTACATTTTTTTGCAAATCATATTCCATATTGCTTACATCAGTTAGCATTTTTTGCAATTCATATTCAGCTGATGATACTGAAACAGATTTTTTATTTATAAAACTTGACGGGCATGCTTTACTTTCAATATAAGTTACACCAGCAACTGGTATTGCATCAATTTTTGAAGAAGTATAATACATTAATTTTGTTGAATAGCTGTCGTGTTCAAAGTATTTATATTTTTGATTAATATCTGTATTTTCAATATAAAAATCACTAGCAACACTAGGGTTATTATGCGAAAATGTATTACCTGCTAATTGAGTTGGATCAATTGAATTATTTCCCTGATAGAAAGCTATCCCTCCATTAATAACTGCCAAGCTGTATTCGTTATTGCTAAATTTATTACATTTGAATTGTAATCCTTCGCTATTACCAATGTAAGTAGTAGGATCGTCGTAGTCTTCATCGAAATTATCCCAATAATTGCTATTAATGTTAAGTGCAATGGCAGCAGTTGCAGCATTACTAGCAGAAAGATTTTCAAATTTGTTATTATATACAATATTAGGAACATTTCCAGAATTGTTTACAAACATACCAGCTAATCCATTTTTAAAAGTGTTTTCTTCAATTTTATACCCTCTGCAACCATGCAGGTATAAGCCATAAGTAGTGTCGGCTTGAGTATTGCCAACATCAAATGTATTGCGTGTTATTGTTGCATTGTTAATGGCTTTAATATAAACTGCCCGATTGTTATTAGTAAAATCACATTTATCAATAGTTATATAACTGCCACCTTGTGCTTTAATGGCATAAGCTAAATTTGAAAATGTATTTTTTAAAACATTAGCATCGGGGCAAGGTGTTCCGGCAGGTAATAATGTACTACAACTTGACATAACTTTAAAAGAAGAATTATAACTTTCGATACCTATACCTTTTGTTGTAGCACCAGAATAAGTATTTTGAAAAGTGTTATAATAAAATTTCACATCTTTATTCTGCCACATATACACAAAACTTAATGGAACAAGTGTAGGGTCATTTAAAGTAGCATCGGTAATAAAATTACAATTACTAAAATAACTTAAATTACTATTATTATTTGTTGAGAAATACGTAGCTGTTTTATTATTTCTGAAAGTAGAATTCTTAGCATATATAATTGCCCCATCCTGAACACCAACTCCAATTATTGCATTTTCAATTTTAGAATTGTTATTCATATTAAGGAATGGCTGTCGTGTGTTGCTAAAGGGTATTTGTGGATACCAAGCACCAGGTCCATCTAAACTAACACCATTCCACATAATATTATTACAGGTTGAAGTTAGTGTAGTATTATTTAAAATTAATTTAGCACCTTTTGAACCTGAATATAAACCACCTCTAACCCAAAAACCTGATGATGTACCAAATTTAAGAGTTAAATTCTTTATTGTTAAAGATGCATTCGCCTCAATAATAATATCCATATTATCGTCAACTACAATTTCGCTTGTTGCATTAAAAGGGTTGTTGCCAATACCAGCATCCCAAACAACATTAGTATTTATAAAATAATGTCCATCAGGATTTGTTGTTAAATTAATATTGCCATCATTTGTATTTATTGTAACATTTTGAGTCTTTGTACATCCATTTGCATCTGTTACTGTTATAGTGTAATTCCCAACATTCAAATTTGTAGCAGTAGCAGTAGTTTGTTGAGGATTGGTATTCCATTTATACGTATAAGGTGGTGTGCCTCCATAAGCTGTAACAGTTGCAGAACCGCCACCACCACATAATGCACCAGTTGTAGAAATTGTTGTTACTATTTCATCAGGTTTTGTGATAGTAACAGAACTTGTTTTGCATAAATTACCACTATTAACTGTTACACTATAAATGCCTTCTGATAAATATATTATTGTTTGTGATGTAGAATAGTTGCTCCATTTATATGTATATGAGCCCGTGCCACCAGTAGCATAAACAGTAGCTGTTCCATTTAAACTCATAGAACAACTTAAATTTGTAGAAGTCGTAGATATAGTTAAGTTTGGTGTTGAAGAAGTAATATTGACTTGTGCAATGTTATTTAAAGTGCAATTAATACTTGAACAACTAACTGGTGACCCAGATGTATTTGTTGAATTAAAAACGTATGAAGGAGGAAGACCAATATCTGAATAATATGTTAAATTAACTATTTTATATGATAAATAGTAATTTCCAGAACTTATTGAACATGGTATATTTACCATTATATTATTTTCATATGAACCGTTCCATGAGTCCCATGGTCCTTGCCAAACACAATCTGCACTAAATCCTAAATTATCGTTTTCTTTAATTAGAGTTTCTACACCTGTTGTAATATTTTTTAAATAGTAATTTACAAAAAATGTAGCAGAAGCAGGATGAACACAACCGTATGATGCAGTACCTGTATATGAAATTTTTAAGGTGATATCATTACCTTGAGTAACATTAAAGATTGTTTGAACAGGATTTACAGTTACTGATAAATCACCATCATAAGATTGAGAATAACTATTTAAAAATAATAGTGATAAAAATAGAGTTATAATATGTGTTTTCATAATTTGTTATATTAAATTGGTTAAAGAAATTTATTTAAAAAAAATGTTTTACAATTTACAAAATACTTTTTGTATTAAAAAAATCGAAATGTAATTTTTTTAGCTATGGCGAAAAGCAAGTATCTAACAAAAATATCTTGTGCAAAGGTTTGTAGCGATTTGCTATACTTTTGCTTTGTGTGTCGGCAATTTCTTTTTCTTTTCTAAAAGTGCGGTGGCAAAAAATTAACCCTATTGGATATTTAATTTTCCAATGCAGTAAAGTTTCCTCATTTTTATCAAATAGGGAAAATCTTTTTTTCTTCGTCCTTGGCGTTTTGTTGTCTTTTGTTTTCAAAATTCAAACTATTTTTTATGTACTGTCTGTCGTAAAGCGTTCTTCGACTTGCAGATAATATTTTTATTACAGTTTATCCTTAAAATGTTTTTCAAATATTTCCATTAAAATATCAACCGTTAATGGTTTATTCATAAACTCTTTAATTTCTTTATAATTTTCGGCTCTGAATATATCGTCAGGATTTAATGAAGTAGTAAGTATAACAACTATAATTTCGGCTTTTTGTGTATCATCCAGCCTTTTATACTCTTCTATAAATGACCAGCCATTCATAACTGGCATATTTATATCAAGTAAAATTAATGATGGTGCAGGATAGGTATCATTATTTGAACCATATTGTCCTTTACTAGTCAGAAAATTTAGAGCTTCTTTTCCATTAAGAGTTATATAAATTGTATCAGTTATGTTTGCTTCCTTAATTATTAACTGATTATAAAAATTTGTTGCTTCATCATCGTCTATCAACAAAATACTTTTTAATTTTTTTAAGTTAAGCATATTTATGTTTTTTAATTTCATGAACAGAATTTAAAGAAATAATTGGTATTGTAAAATAAAATGTCGTTCCGTTATTTAATTCAGACTCAAGCCATATCTCCCCACCATGTAATTCAATAATTTTTCTGCAATGAGCTAATCCAATTCCGGTGCCTTCGTAATCAGCTCTATTGTGTAATCTTTGGAAAATCAAAAAAATTTGTTCAAAGTCTTTTTCATCAATTCCAATTCCATTGTCCTTTACTGAAAATAACCAGCTTTTTGATTGTTTTTTTGCTTTAATTTCAATTTTTGGAACAATATCTTTTTTTCTGAATTTTAGAGCATTTGAAATTAGATTTTTAAATAATTGACTAAATTCCTGTTCATAGCCATTTAATACAGGCAATTCATTTATATCAAGTTCTGCATTACATTCATTAATAGACGAATACAAGTCAGCAACAGTCTGGTAACAAATTGTATTACAATCTATCAACGAAGGTTTATTTCGTTTACCTATGCAAGCATATTCTAGTAATCCGCTAATCAATAGCTTCATTCTGTCAACCGATTTATAAATAAAGTCTGAATATTTTTCATAATTTTCATCAAATTTTCCCTTATACTCTTTTTTAATTCGTTCGGTAAATGATGATATCGTTTTTAATGGCTCCTGAAGGTCGTGAGAAGCAATAAATGCAAACTGCTCTAGTTCATTATTCATTCTTATCAATTCGGCGTTTTTGTTTTGCAGATTAATCTCTGCTAATTTACGTTCGGTAATATCTATTGATAATATGAAAATCCCTTCGGGTACAGGCTGAAACGATAAATCGAACCAACCAATAGAGCCATCAGGAAATGTAAATTCATTTTCGAGATGAGTGCTTACTCTTTCAGAAAAGCATTTAAGATATATGTTATATATTGCAGTTTGCTCAATACCGGGATATAATTCCAACACTGTGCTATTCATTAACTCTTCTCTTTTATACTTTGAATGCTTCACAAATGCATCATTTACATATATGTAATGCCAATCGAAGTCAATAATCTGAGCTCCTTCCATCATATTATTTAGTGTATTCTGGTAGCGTTTTTCTGAATCTGCAAGATTCTTTTTTGATATTATTTTCTCCGTTATATCTCTTATCGAAACTATTGCTAATTCCTTATCTGAGAAATCAACAGGTCTTAATCGTACGTCAACATAGATTTTCTTTCCATTTTTTTTACTAATAGTGAATAATTTATCAGTTTCGTCAGGTTTATCACATAATTGTTCAACGAAATGCTTAAAATATTCTTCATGCTTTTCGCAATTGTAATCTGGTATTAAGAAATTGATATTTTGTCCAATTACATCTTCGTCTTTAAATCCAAGCATTATTTCAAGCTTCTTATTTATCATAGTTACTTTGCCGGAATATTCAACAACAAGCAATGCGTCTGGATTTGAGTCGAATACTGCTTTAAAAATTTTAAATGTGTTCATTTTTATAAATATCCTTTTATAGTTTAGTTATATCTGCTCTTCAATTTTAGAAAACATCATTGATAATTGACTTATGAAGTCTGATACATGTAATTCATTAATTTTCGTTTCACACATAATATAATCACCTTTACTAATAATATTCTGAACTTGTTGTCTCATTATTTTATTAGGTAACATAATTACAATAATCTCCAAAGTTGGCTTAATTACTCTCCATAACTGCTTAAATTTTCTTTTACAACTTATATCTTCTGCTAACTTCATTTGCTTAAATTCTCTAACAGAGTAAAGTATTTTTCGGTATGAATCAAATCTCTCTTTACTTATTACATGCCTTACTTCTCTTTTTAATTCAATATCCTCAATTCTCATTTCATTTTAATTTTATTTGTTTATAAATTCACCTAACTACAAATTGCACAACATCTCATAATTGCTCAATAATTTCTTTGGCAGATTTGCTGTAAAAATTGTTTGATTGACTTAATGACATTAATAAGGGTTTTGCTTTTTCTGATTGATTTATTTTTATATAATTCAAAGCCAAAAACCACATTGCAGAATATTTGTATGAACTTTTACTTTTACTAACTTTCGAAAGCGAAGCAACTATATCTGACTGATTAACATCTAATTCAAGCAAATTTAGCCCTTTAAAAAAGTTCACTTCGTCGTTTTCATTTCCTTGACTGATAAGCTCTTGAAGCATTTCAAGCGATTGCGAATATTGCTTCGATTCGTATAACACTTTAGCAATTTGCAACTTATCATTTAACTCAACTCCTCTAACCTGAGTTTGTGGCTCATATACTTTGTGATATTCTGCATACAATTGCTGACTATTGTCTTTATTCTGATATACAAAATATAATGATAAAAACATTGCTACCAACAATATAGAGCTTAAAGAAAATGAGTAAACTATTTTTTTCTTACGCTTATATATAATATGTTGTGCGGCAAGATGATTTATCTGCTTTTTCAATTTTTCTTTTGTTAATGCACTATTTATTGCCAAACTTGCAAGCAATATATTTTTCATTTTAATATCTGTTTTCAGACGTTCTTCGAACATCATTTTTTCATCTTCAGACATTTCCTTCTTAATGTAGCTATCTACAAGTTCAAGGTCGGTTTCATTTATCTTTTTCATATTTATCAATTATTTGAGAAATTAATTCATTCCTTAATCTTTTTTGTTCTTTATAATATTCGGCTTGTGTAAGATTATATTTTGACATTGTTTGATTTCTGTTTTCATTATTAAAACTTTTATGAACAATTTCTTTTTCAAACTCGCTAAGGCAAGCAATTTTATCAAGTGCTAACTGTTCAAATGTATCGTATTCGTAATCGTATTGTTCATCTACTTGTTCTGTTACAATTTCACTATAACTGGTTTCGTTCAATTTTTTTTCACGATTTTTTATTAAAATATAATTACAAGAGCTAATTATATAACCAGCAAAATCTGTTATCTCGGGCAATCTTCCTGACTCATTACGAAGTAACAAATCTTTAAAAAATTCACTATAAGCTTCATCAATTTCATATTTTTGTGCTTTTAAAGGTTTTAGTCGTTTTTCTACTAAAGATTTATACTTGTTGTATAAATATTCAATTGTTTTTTTTTCACCATTTTTTAAATTTATTAATATGCTTTGCTTGGTCTTCACATTATAAGGTGTCAGAAATTCATTTTTGAATACATGTTCTTCGACATAATTTTTAAAACTTTGTTTGCTGATATTCTGCGATTTAACTTTTTTCATTATGAAAGTTGTAAAAATGAAAACGTCAACTTTTTGTTTGAACCTTCTTTTTTTATGTTAAAAACCGATTTTTTACTACACAAAAAATTGACGTTTTTCATACTCATTAATAATCCAAACTATTTTTTAATCGGATCAGGTGGTGGTGGTGGTGGTGGATCTTCGCCACCAATTACACTTACTAAATCAATTACCGATAATTTTTCGGAAAAAATTCTCTCGTTTTTCTTAATAAACTTTTTCATAATTCAACATTTTTAAGTTAATTACAATCATATATTGCAAAAACAGCTAAATGGTTACCCGAGATTTCGAACTTTTTTTCACAACAATTGCTAAATGCCTGATTATAAGCTCAATTATTTTTCAAAGCAACTATGTTTTTTCTCAAAATAAGGCAAGTATTGAACTTAAAAATTTATATTCGGAAATATCTGAACTCGAAAAAACAGGAAATTTCAGCTCAGTAATTAAATTATTTGACAAGTTTGAAAACAGTAATGATTATAATGAAATTGAAGTAGCAGAAAAAATACGATTTAATTATAATTATGGAATAGTTTTAAAAAACAGTTATCAATTTAATAACGCAATAAAATATTTTAAAAAAGCACTAAGTTATAATGTTAGAAATACAGATTTATCTGATATTTATATTAATATGGCTTATTGTTATTTATTTTTAAACGAAAGTAATGAAATTGAAAATCACATTAATAATGCTCTAAACTGTTGTAATTCAAACGATGATTATTTTATTACAAATATTAAAATAGCTTACTTTTATTCTGCACATATCAAAGATGTGCTTAAAAGCCAACATTATCTTGACAATGCAATTATATATTTTCAAAAGCTTCAATCTAATAACAGCCAATCGGCTTATTATTTAAACTATCTAGGAAATGCCATGTTGTATTCAAAAAATTACAATAAAGCATTAGAACATTTCCAATATGCAATAATTAATTCAACAGCTAACTTTACTGATACTAATAGATATAATAATCCTGATTTAAACAAATTAAAAATCAATTCTGAATTATATTTATTATATGCATTAGAATTAAAAGCTTTTACTTTTAAAGAGAAATATGCCGAAGAATCAAATAATATTAATGATTTAATGTATAGCTACAAAACATATTTGCTTACGATAGAATTGCTCGAAAAAATGCAAACATCTTATATTAACAGCGGTAGTAGATTATTTTACTCGGGCGATAAGCGAAATATTTATAATTATACAATTAAAGTAGTTTTAAAATTATATGAATTAACAAAGGTCGAAGAATATAAAAACAAAGCTTTTGAAATATCAGAAAAAGCAAAATCGGCAGTATTGCAAATGGAAATAAAAGATTTGCAAAGTATTCGCTACTCAGGTGTGCCTGATAATATTGTTAAAGAAGAGCGAAAACTTGCAAGTAAATCTGCCGAATTGCGACAATCAATTTATGATGAAAGGCAAAGCATTACACATGATTCGGTTCAAATAAAAAAGCTAGAGCAAGAAGAATTTTTGGTTTCACAAAGTTATGATAGTTTAATTCATAATATTGAGCATGTTTATCCAGATTATTATAAGCAAAAATATTCGCATCAGGTTATTAGTATTCAGGAAATTCAGCAAAAGTTAACTTCAGATGAGGCTTTACTTGAATATGCAATAAGAGATTCGATGTTGGTAATATTTTGCGTTACATCGAAAAACTTTGAAGTTAAACAATTCCAAATCGACAGTAATTTTTTTAATCAAATTAGAAATTATTCCAAGTTAACATCTGAGTTTTCGTCTGATTATGAAAGCTATGTACAACTTTTAAAATCAGGCTATTACCTTTACAATAAATTGATTTTCACTGTAAAAAAATGGATCAATAATAAGAGATTAATAATAATTCCAGATTATCAAATATCGAAAATGTCGTTCGATGCTTTGGTATGCTCTGATTCTGTTCCAGAATTTTCCGATTACAGCAATGTAGATTATTTAATAAAAAATCATGCTATTTCTTATGGTCTTTCGGCTAATTTAATTTTCAAAGAAAAAAAAACTGAGAGTTTTGCATCAAAAATTTTAGCAGTTGCTCCATCATACGAAAATATTAAAAACATTTCAGATTTGCCATTGATTAAATCGGAAGCGAAGGAAGTCTGTCTTTTGTTTGATGGCAAGCATTTACTTGATAGTATGGCAAGTGAACAAAATTTCAAAAGCATTTATTCTAATTTCGATTTTATTCATTTTTCGGCTCATTCGTTTGCAAACGCTAAAGAGCCATTATTTTCAGGCATTTACTTAAGCTCTTCAAATGACACAACCGAAGATGGTATTTTATATGCTAACGAAATTTACAATATGGATTTTTCGGGAAAAACAATAATTATGAGTAGTTGTAATTCTGGTGATGGATTATTAGCTAAAGGAGAAGGTATTTTGAGTTTGGCACGTGCATTAACTTTTTCGGGAAGTTCAAGCATTATTTTAACTTTATGGCAAGTTGCCGACAAAGCAGGTTTTAAGTTAATGAAAAGTTTCTATACAAATCTTTATACTGGCGATTCTAAAGATTTTGCTTTACAAAAGAGTAAA
>Ga0154347_1177_pt1 | contig 23367 bp, 10 predicted proteins | sample RifGroA2_FD_115875 | JGI IMG/M metagenome (GOLD analysis project Ga0154347, IMG submission 115875) | Bacteroidetes bacterium GWA2_31_9
TCTTCAGGGAATCTTTCAATATTACGCTTTATAGATTGTTTCAATACTTTTGTTTCTACTCCGTAAAACTCTGCAAGGTCTCTGTCAATCATTACCTTTTGCCCTCTTATAAAGTAAATTTTACTCATTATTACTTCTTCCGGTATCATGATTTTATTTTCTGTTTCACTCATAAAATTGATTTAATGTAACAAATCTAAATATTTTTATTTGTGGTCGCAATTTGCGACCACTGATTTTATTGCAATGGATGATATTTTTGTATTCCGGCTTTAAGCTCTTCTATTTCTGTTTGCTTGTATTTTTCTGTACTTCCGGGGTATTTATGCCCTGCAAAGCTTTGTACTATTCTAAGGTCGTTTCCTGCTTTCAAAAGGCTTGCTATTACACTTTGTCTTATTGTTTGTGCATTTACTTTTCTGCTTTTAAAACATTTTCCATAGTTCCTTTTTATGTGTTTTGTGATGTCTTCTGATTTCATGGGGTTTCCGGTGCTGCCAAGTAATAAATGACGACTGTCTTCTTTTTTTTTATTCTTTAATAGCTTGGGGCGGATTTCAAAAATGTATTGATGAAAAAGCATGATTTGAACAGGTTTTAATGCAAGTTCTCTGCTGTTGGTCTTTGGCTGGGATTTTATATAAATTGTTCCTTGTTGTAAATTGATGTCGTTTAATGTCAATGATTCCAGTGCTTTCGGGGGTAATGCCTGATAAATCAACAGACTCATTAATACTTTATTACGGTATTCTAATTTGTTATAGCGTTCTTTCTTTGCCGTGATAAGGCTTTCCAGTTCCTGTGTTGTAAATAAATCCTGTAATTGTATGTCTCTGTTTTGTTTATCTCTTAATCTGATTGTCTTTGCCGGATTGTCTTTTCGTTGTCCTGTATGGTTTAAATATTCATAATAGGCTTTGATACTTGCTAATAATCTGCAAATGGTTTTCCCATTTGTGTAACGGTTTCGGAGTGTTCCAAGATAATTGACCAGGTCTTTGTAAACGGCTTTGTTTGCCAAAGGGAAGTTCCCTAAAAAATTGACGATTTCTCTTTCGTAGGATTTGGCTGTTTCTGGTGTATAACGGTTTTTTAGATATGTATTAATGCTTAATGGTAATTGATTATTGTCGTTTTCTTTCATAAGTTCCTGAGTTGATATTTACTGACTTTTGTATATATCTGTGTTGGTTGCTCACTATTATTATTTGATTTTTTAAGGTGTTCGCTATCCACGCTATTTGATTTTAAGGTTTTTAATATGAGTGTATATTTGCGTGGATTCTAAATAGCTGTGTCCTAAAAAGTCTCTTACGTTTTCAAGGCTTAATCCGTTTTCAAGTAAATGGGTGGCTATGCTGTGCCGTAAATGGTGTAATGTGCAGGCTCTTTCGATTCCTGATTTTTCAACGATTTCTTTTATTATGCTGTTGTAACTATTGCCACTCATCCGACTTCCGATTCGGTTTAATATAAATGCTTCTGCATCTTTTGCTTTTGTTTGGCTCTGGCTTCTTTCTTGTAAATAATAGTTTTCAAGTGCCTGGCTTACTTTTACTGTCATGGGTATTGCCCGCCGTTTATGTCCTTTGCCGTTTCTTACATAAAGCAAACAGCTTTTAAAATGAATGTCTTTTGTATTGAGTTCTACGGCTTCGCTTCTTCGCAGTCCGCAGGAGTAAAATAAATGAAGCATGGCGGTTTCTTTCTGGCTTTGAGCGGTTTCAAACAGTTGGCTTATTTCTGCTTGTGTTAATGGTTCTCTTGTGTTATGACCGGGACGTTTGAACTTCATTACGCTGATTGGGTTGTATTTGATTTGTCCGGTTTCTTCTAAATATGAAAAAAATAATTTTAAGGCATAAATATGATGGTTAATGTAAGCTTCGCTTAGTCCTCCTGCTTTTCTTTTATGTGGTCTTATCTGAAGATATTCTATAAAGCTTTCTATATGCTTTTGGTTTACGGCTTCTATGTTTGTTGTGCTGTGATATTCTAAAAAATCTTTTACACATTCGGGCAACATGTAAACACTGCTTTTGCTGTATCCTAATTGTTGTAAATATTGTCTGAATTTTAATTTACAGGATTGTTTGTCTTCCATTGTTTTACTGTTTTTTCACATCGTACTTTATGCTTCGTAATGGTATTTATTTTATGTCCGCTTATACATTCTTCCGAACTCCGAACACCAGACTAATTATGAATGATAATTTATTAATTATGAATAATTTAATGTTAACTCTGGCGTTCGGTTGGTGTTCGCTGGTGTTCGGGTTTCAAGGTTTTTACTTGTCTGGTGTTCGGCTTTTAATTGCTCTATTTGTTTTTCTAAATAATGCTTTATCTTTTCCCTGATTGCTACATAGTTATCCCAGTAAACTATTTTGTATTTAAAGCCTCGGTTTGCAAAGCCGTATTGTTGTAAGTATTCGAGTTCCAATAATTTATTGATGTAATGGTGTTGTTGTGTTTTTCCCAAGCCTGTGGCTTCTCTTACTTCAAAACGACTGAATTCAAAGTTTCTGTTTCTCTTTTCTACATACTTTTTTAGTTTCTCGAAAAACTGCCTGAGTGAACCGTCTAACTCGTCAACTTTTAAAACTATACTTTCAAACATTATATCTATTGCGGTTTCTATGTCTTCAATTTCAGTGATTAAAACCTCCCCAACTCCTCCATGTGAAGGGCTTTTTGCTTTTTTCCGTTGGTATTGGTTTATTACGGTAATCATTTTTATAAAGCTTTGGAACTGTTCATTCAGCCGTCTTATTTTGTGGGCTTCTTCGGGTAGTTGTATCTGATTGGCAAATGGGTTAAGTACTTCACAGGCTTTTATTTCTCTTACAAGGTTTTGTATAAAGCGTTTTATTTCCTGCTCTTTTTTTGTGTTTATCTGCCCGGCTGCTTTGTTGTTCTGATATTGGATTATTCTTTTGGTCTGCTGCTGACTTTCGTCAACTGCTATTAAAAATACTCTGCTCATATTGTCTTCGTACATCTCGCCTTGTGTGGTACAGGCAAGTGATGCAATTGGTCCTTTTACTCTTTTTTCTCCGCTTACTATTTGTCCGTTTTCAAGTTTTACACTGGTGGCTGAGTTTAACTCTCCGTTGCTTTGCAGTTCTCTAAATGCAAATGTGGCTTCTTCGCCCAGCCCGTCAACGTCTTCTAATGACACGAGTTTGTTTTTCAGATATTTTTCAGGATAATTATAAAATCCTTTGTCGCTTACTCTTGTAAGTCTTATTACTCTTTCGGGTGGCATACAATCGCTGATTTGTCGCAGCAGCCTTGTTTTTCCGCTTCCTGAACTGCCTTGTATTAATGCGTGCAGTGGTTCGGGCATTTTGTGGCTGATGGCAATTATCAGTAAAAATATGCGGTTGGTTTCTTCTCCTGCTATGCCCGATTTTCCCAGCAGTTCATTGAGTTTGTAAATTAACTTAGGTTGTTTCAGGAAGTTTTCTGTTTGTAACCGTTCTTGTGTTGTAAGTGCTTGTTGTATCGGCTCTTCTGATTTTATCTTTTCGCTTTCTGCTTTTAACTCGCTTTCTCTGTATTGTTCTAATAAATCTGTGAGCTTGTTAATGTCGGTTTCTAACTGGTCTTTTCTAAGATTTTGCTTTTCGGATATTTCTTTGCATAGTTTTTCTACTTGTTTATCTTCGTATAAATCTATTTTATTTCTGCTTTTTTGCTGTGTTTGCAGGTGTTCTATTACCAGAGTAATTTTCATACTGTCAAGCATTTTACTTATTCCGCCTTGTATGTAATAGTTTGCGGTGTCGGTTGTATAGCAGAGTTTGTAGGGGTTTGTTGTTTGTAGTTCATGGTTTGTTGTTTGTTGTTTGTTGTTTGATTCTTTTGATATTTGTTGATATTCAGTGATATTGGCTTCGCTGATATTGGTTGTTGGTTTTTTATTTTGTTCACTATTATTCTTTTTTTCATTTGAGTTCACGAGCTGCTTCGCAGGTTCATTTGAAGTTTTTTCATTTGAAAATAAAAATTCTGTTCTTTGATTTAACAGGTGTGTAAATATTTCCGGTTCGTGTGCCACAAAAACACTGTTAATGTCTTCATTTGCTGTTAATTCTATTTTCGACATTTTTACACAGGGCAATAGTTCTTTTAATTCTTTGCTGTACTTTTCTACTGCCTTGTTCCCTGCTTCATCGTTATCAAATGCAAAAATTATTTCTTGTAAATTCTTTAGTTCTTTTATTGCCGTGATGTGTTCTTTCGTGAGCCCGTTTGTTCCGTAACAGGATAATATTTCATAATGGTCAGTGATTTCAGATAGTTGCAAAAGGCTTGCTGCGTCTATAATAGCTTCTGTTAATATTAACTTTTCTGTGTCTGATTTCGGATAATGCGGATATAGTCCTGAACGGTCTTTCAGGTAATAATGTTTTGATTTGTCGTTGTTTATGGTGCTTCTAAAATATAAGCCGGTTACTTGATTTGCCCTGTTGCGTAAGGCAAAAACTATACAGTTTTTTCCAAATGGTTGATATGCTTTGTCGCCTGTACGGCTTACTAAATTTTTATCTATCAGTAACCCGACTTTTAAACAATTTTGGATTAGGGTTTCATCTTTTCTTGCTCCGTGATGGAACTGCCCTGAGTTGTAACCAATTTCACCCCCTTTTCCGTTTCCCCCAAAGGGGGAAAGACCTCTTTGATTTATATATTCTTTTGTCGGTTTACTGTTGTGTACTGCATTTTTGAAGTAGGTAAATATGTTGGTTAAAAATTGTATCCTGTCAAAACTGCTGTTGTTTTCTGTTGTTTTGATTTCTGTTATTCCTGCTATTTGCATTGCTTTTAATATTGCCTGATGTTTGTTGATTTCTTCTTTGTACATTATAAAGTCTATTACATCAAGGCTTTTACCGTTTGTTTTGCAATTGGAACTGAAACAGTAACATGTATGGGTTTTGTAGTAAACCTGCATACTCGGCGTTTTATCGTTATGGAACGGACAGTTTAACCGTAGGTTCTTGTCGGGTTTTAGGTTGTAGTGATGTAGTACGGTTGCAAGGGTTAAGTTTTGTTTTATTTCTTGGATTTCCATGTTTTTATTTAGGATTTAGGATTTACGATTTAGGATTTATTGCTTTGTAGTTTTCTATTGCTTTTCGTAGTAAATAAAGGCTTTCATAATTTTTTACTGCTTCTTCAAGTTGGTTGGGTTCGTGCCTTAATATTGCTATTACTGAACTCATTGCATAGTCTAAGGCGTTTAATTGCTCCTTTTGGCTGTCGGGTTCTTTTAATAAGTCTTGTAATGTGGTGTGTTTCATAAGTAAAAAAGTTTGTGCCGATTTGATACGCAACAAAAATATATTAATTGTTCCTAAATGACAACTATAATTTATCAACAGGGAACAATATTTTTAAATTGTAGCTTTTATGACTATTTTTGTATGCTAAAATCAAAATATATGAGTATTGGTAAAAACATAAAAAAAATAAGAGAGGACAAAGGTTTAACTCAATTGCAAATAGCTGAACTGATACACATGCACAGGTCTAATTATTCAAAGATTGAAAGCGGTCAGCGTGAGATTTCTGTTGATGCTCTTAATAAAATCGCTAAGTACTTTGGAATGTCTATTGACCAGATTGTAAACTTTGACGGAGCTGTGCCTAATGAGGTAACTATTGAAGATAAATCAATGATGGAACAAGTTAAACTTATTCAGGAACTTGATTCTGAAGAAAAAAATATGATTTTTAAAATGGTGGACACTTTCCTTACTAAGAAAAAATTCAAAGATTTCTTTCAGAAAAATGTCGCTGCTCTCTGATTCTGTTAATAACTTTTTTTATAGCGGATATGCTTCATGATATAGCTAATCTGGTATATTTTTATAAATCTAAAACGCCAAGCTTTTTGCCTGGCGTTTTTCGTTTATCGTTTTAAACATTCTGAATTTTATATTTATAACTCAAAATATTTCAACATCTCCTGCTCCTTTTTCTGACTTATAAATTTCTTATCCGGTATTGCTGGTGTTGAAAAAACTAAATGCTCTTTTCCAAATTCTTTTGCTCCATCAAGTATATTGGTCATTATGGTTGTATAATCTTCTAATGACTCTATGCTTATTTTATCTCCTTCTATTACAAGGTTTCCTACAAACAAATATTCTACAAGCTTTTCATATTGACCGGGTGTTAGTTTTATTTTTAATTCTTTCATTTTTTTATTTTTTTCAGAAGTTGCTTATTTTCTGTTTTTTATGGTCGTTGAAACTTAGTTGTTACAAATGTTGGTAGTGGGAATTTGGATAAGTTAGCACCACCCATTTGGTGTGCAGCTGTAACCATTTTGTTGTTTTTTTTTTTAATGCAAATATTGATAAAACTGAGACAACTATACTCAATAGTATATTAATGTCATCAAAAAAAACACCTATATCAATATTGTTAATTAAATTAAACATGAATTGTTCTATTCTTTTTGTGGCTTATTTCTGTAATTTAATTTTTTGAGATTTTAAAAAGCTCCATTTGGAACAGTACCAACAGTACCGTTACAAATGTGCACCAGCTGGATACCATAATCTTAAAGACATTTTAACTTTTTGTTTAAAAAAACTCTGCGGATTTATTCCAAAATCATTTATTTTTTGCTTCAAAATTAAACCATCAAAATGTAGATTGACAACATCTTCTAAAAAGCTACATTCAAATAATTTTGAGTCAATTCTAAAAGTTATTTCTTCTTGAAAACACAGAAGAACGTAGTCATTAATTACATTTCTTTTATATTCAAAAATTAAAGCGTACTTCCCATCAAAAGACCATTTAACAAAGTTAAGTTGATTATAAGGTTTTTGCCAAGCAACTAAAACATCTGAACGATGATAAATTAAATCATTTTTTCTATTATAAAAAGCAACTTTACATGTCCACCATGACATACTATTTTCATCAATAGAACTTATCTTGTAGTAATATTCTTCTGACGGACACAAGGTATTGAAGTACAAAAAGCCTTTAAATTTTTCTAAGTTAAACTTTACCTTATCTACCATATTTTTCCAGTAAGTGTTGATTTACCAAGTATATTAAGATATTGAACTGCTCCACCACCAGAAACGCCCTGTCTGGCTGCTGTACCTGAAATAAATAATCCGGAATTTTTAAATTGACCTGCTACTTGAGCAAAATTAGTAGAACTTGGATATGTTAACGCTAATTTCTCAACAGCTTCACTTGATGTCCTAAATAACATAGGAGTACTCCATTTGCCTGCTAACATTGCAGGTTTACTTGCATTATACTTAAACGCTGTTTTCCCAAATTGCAAACTAAATCCTTCAACAGATTTAAACGCACTTAATTTTCCTGTCGTAGCCAAGTATCCTGTTGCAGCCAATTTATTAAGACCGTAACCAGTTTCAATAAGACCATAAACTTCGACACCAGCTTTTAATGATGGAATCATTCCAGCCCCATTTGAGTATGATACGGGACTTGTTTGTGATAGATAATCTTTATAATTCTGAACAGGGTCATCATCTTTAATTACACCTGGGTCTTGAGGTTCAAATTTAGGTAGTGTACTTAAAAACTTTGAAAAATTCTCACTTGCTGTCTGTGATTCCGATTTAAAGCCGGGTTCTAATGTTGCTCCTTGTTCCTCTGCTGCTTTTTCTGTTAACGGACCTAATCCTTTACCTGTAGCATTTGAATACTCTAATCCTTCCAAATCAATACCATCAATAACCCTATTTTCAGCAAACGCATAAGTGCTATTCCATGGATAGTCTTTTGCAAGTGGGTCAACGCTCCAGAATCTTCCTGTTAATGGGTCATATTCTCTAAACTTGAATGTATAATTTGTTCCTGTTGAGCCTCTTACTTCGTCATTTTTTTCCTGCCCATTAAATCCGAACCTATAACCATCAGAAGAAACGTTATTATCATTCGGTTTAATCATCCCAAATGGATAGTAGTCTTGCGTGCTGGTTAGATCTGCAATAAAGCCCTCAAAGTCACCACTCTGATCATTATAATTTGGTATATGTTTATCACTCACAGTTGCTAATACGTTGCCAAGATGATTTGAAAGTTCATAATTCTTTTTCCCTGAATAATGCTCAATATATTCGCTAATTGACATATCTTCAATTTTTGCATTTACTTTATGCTCTCCTAATCTGCTGCTGCCATATATATAGTGTTCGGCTAAGTAAAAAGATGGATTGCCTTGGTCATCAGGATTTAATTCGTAAATTGAAAGAACATTTCCTTGTGCATCACGGATATAATAGGTGCTTTCCCACATATCTTGCGATAATCTTTCTCCAGTTGTTTCATCTTTAGGAATTACTGTTTTTACAATTCGGTTACCCATGGCATCATAAGAAAATAACATATCCGGTTTTATATTTTCCGGAAGTCTTTTTATTTCTTTTACTTTTCCGCTCACTGTCCAAATTATTTCATCTATTTCTTCCTGCTTGTCTTCTATCAGGTTTCCAATATTATCATATTCATAATTATACGTTTCAGACCCTGGTGTCAAAAGATAATCCTGCCCTGGTTTAATATCATCATTTCCGGCATAAGAATTCATATTATCTTTCACTGCCCTTAATCTGTTTGTATTTTCTGCCGCACCATTTGCAACTGATTCGTAAAGATATTCTAAATCATCCATTTCTCCAATAGTTCCATCGCTTGAATTTATATTGGAATTGCGTTTAAGCCTTGTTATGTTGCCATTGGCATCGTACTTCACTTGGGTTGCATATAAATCTTTAGCTTGGCAGTTAGCTGCCCATGTATTACTAACAATATCAACACCTGTATAATTTTTTGAACTTACAAGACGATTAAGCTGGTCGTAGCCAAATGCACTCGCCATTGGATAGTTGCTGCCACTTTGCATAAAATGCCTAACTGCTGTTACCATTGATGAAATATTGCCATTGTAAAGGCTGGCAACCGGGGTTGCTATTGTTGATGATGGTTCTAAATCGCTTCCTGCCACTGATGCTTCAAACATATTTGGCTGAATCTGAGGAGAATTTATTGCAGAGTAATCTCCTGCAAAATATCCAAGTGTGTAACCATACTCGTCGGGAGCAACATATTTGTTGGCATTATTTCCAGCAATGTCGTTACCGTCTTTTCCAATATCTCTGCCTGTGGTAAGGGTATTCGAATTTACTCCCTTAATCCAGCCCTGCAGCGTATATGCATAATCAACTGCCTGTGCTTTATTGTGTCCTATTTCGGTACGAGCCAGCGGTCCATGGTTGTAATAAAAATACTTGGCATCTCGTTCCCATATAACGCCATCGGCAGAGGTCATTGCTAGTGTAATACGATTATCGGCATCGTATTCGTAGTGGTGGAAAAACTGGTCGGGATATCCTTCCTGATATGCTAGGCTGTTAACTTTACCACTTACAAGGTCATATTCGTATCGTATATGTTTATAGTTCTGACCAAGTGATACTAGTTCGGGTATTTCCTGAATCATGTTTTCTACATTGCCATGTATGTCGTAGCTGTAGTGCGTTGCGTAGTTATAGTCATTAACCAGCAACTCTGAATCATAATCATCATAATAACATACGGTGGCTACTCTCGAACGAAGGTTCTTTTGCCCACTTGCAAACAATCCGTCGATTGTTGGGCTATATGGTACATCGTAAAATGTTTTTGTTACTTCTGCCCGTATTGTTTCCCAATTGTCGGGATAGTTAATATTGTTAAGCATAGCTGTATCGGGTTCTGTGGAAGAGGATAATTCGCCAACCTCAACAATACGCCCAAGTGCATCATAGCGAGTATAGCTGTATTTCGGATTACCCGCGGATTTAAACTGTTGGGAGTTTTGCGAAGCAACAAGCCGTCCAAGATAGTCGTACCAGAAGTTCGAGGAATAGTCGTTGTCGTCAATTATCTGCACTACCCCCGAGTTGTCGGCACACACAAATCCGTGCTGGTCGTTAATCATTGTAATAGCGTTAACATCAGAAGTTGTGGCACTGTTAACAGCCAGCCAACTTGAAGCACCATCAACAGTGCGGTACATTGTGCCTCCATCGCCTGTAATGTAACCTGTAGAATGGTCGCTGAAATAAACATCGTTAAGATTTGCTGTTATTGAAACTTGACTAATGTTAGTTAATGTGCAGGTTCCATTAGTGATATTATAATTAAACCCAATTATTGTTCCATAGTCGCCTACAGCATAACCAATATGCGTGTCAATAAAATAAACAGCATTAAGTTGATTTGAAGTACCGCTTGTAAGCTCCGACCATGTACTGCCGGCTACATCGCTCCATAGAACAGTTCCATTGTTTCCTACTGCTACTCTGAATGCATTGGTTATTGAAACATCGTTAAGGTTAACATTGGCTGTTGTTGGTGTAAAACCGTAAGGAAGCCAAGTATTTCCACCATTAGTTGTTTGGAGCAGTGTATTGTTATTTCCCGAAACCAAACCATTATTAACATCAATAAATCGAACAGAATTAAGGTCTTCAGATGTATTTGAAATTTGTTCAGTCCAAGTAAGCCCGCCATCGGTAGTTTTTATAATTGTGCCATCAACACCTACAGCATATCCAACAGATGTTCCAGAAATAATATAAGCTGAATTCAATACCGGAGGTGCAATATCGGTGAGCAATTCCCATCCTGGCTCGCCACTGGTATTTAAGTCGTCAACAATGGAAAATATTTGACCATTATCGCCTACAGCCATTGCTCTATTTCCCGAAGGGCTTAAAGATATTCCATTCAAGTTATCGGCTGGAACTTCGGTGTTTTCGGAAGAATAGTTGGCAAAATTATCAGTCGAACTTATTAATGTGCCATCTATACCAGTAGCATATAATGTAGTTGCATCGGCTCCAAATACCACATCGGTAAGGTCTTTATTTCCTGCTTGTGCCTCTGTCCAATTATTGCTTCCTAATGTATTGTACAGTATTTTTCCATTTTTGCCCACAGCACATATTTTTGAGTTATTTATTGCGACTTTATTAAGGTCTAAATATGAAAATGTATTCCATATTTTCCAATCATTTGTATTTTGAATGTTGTACATCACCAGACCATCGTCTCCTACTGCAACAGTATAAGTCCCATTATTATCAATACCTTTGAGAGGTGTAGGAACAATTCTGGCAGCCAGATCTGTCCATGTTGCTGCTGCTGCTGGCATTAGCTTTTGCATTAAGCCATTATCTCCAATAGCAAGTATATCAGTTAAAACACCAGAATTATCGTATCCTAACTTAATGGCTTTATAACCAGATGGAAGTACTGGAGTATTATCAAACCAATTAACACCACCGTCAGAGGTAGTAATTATAGTTCCATCATTTTTAATTGCGGCACCGTGCAAATTATCGGTAAAATCGAGAGAAGCATAACCTATATTATTTTCATCCCATTCAGAATAAACATCTAGAATATCAGGCGTGAGATAAATTTTATTATTTTCAGCTAAAACAGTAACAGACTCTGTATTACTAACAATATCTTTAAATACATGAAGATCTTTTATAGTTGTATTCTGATTAATTGAATATTCACTCAAAACTCCATCTTCTGTAACCCAGAATTTCCCTGCCTGCATACCAAGGCATATTTCTCCTTCATTATCTGTTCTAATGACATTTACTGTTTGATTATTTACACTGGCAGTTGACAAATAGCTCCAGTCTATGCCAGTGCTTGTTGTATAGACTTTACCGATTCCAGTAACCGCATATCCATTATTTAAATCTTTAAAATGCATATCCTTGATAGATTCAGAGCCAGAAATATTAGCAGCATATGCCCAAGTCTTACCACCATCGGTAGTAGTTAATATCCTATTGTTTGCAAGTATATTTCCTTCTAGTTCGTTAATAAAATGAATTTTATCTATATTGTATGTAATACCTGTTGCAATTTTAACCCAGCTATCACTTCCAACATCAGTAGATTTCAAAATAGTTCCATCTTTTCCTGCTACAAATCTTAATGCTTCGTTTATTCTTTGAATGCAATTTAAATTTGCATCTATTTTTATTTCACTAACTTCAAGAGCAGTCAATACGGGATTGCCCGAAAAATTAAGATTTATCTTTAACAGTTTGCCAATTTCGCCACAAGATGTGGAAATAAACCCTGTATAATTAGTACTATTTACAGACCATATTTTAACATCGCTAAGGTCGCATGATGACGGGAAAGTATAATTTGCCTGACTCCAATTGTTGCCTGCATCGGTTGTGTACCATGCAGCTCCATTTTCTTCAAAAACGATTCCATTATTTAAGTCTGGAAAATACAACTGCGTAAGTTTTCCGATAGTGCCGATAGGCTTGACCTGCCATGTAAGTCCAGCATCGTTGCTTCGTAAAAATGTGCCTTTATCTCCTATTGCAAAAATATTATCATCGTCAATACATTCAATATTATTCATGTCTTTAATTCCAAGAGTTGTTAGTTCAGACCAAGTAGCACCACCATCATCGGTATAGTACAGATAACCATCTTCGCCATCACCAGCAATAATAAAACCGTTAGATTCCTCACTAAATTGTGCGTCATTTATATCTAGTCCTGTAATTAGTCCATTGTTAGCCATATTAGCTTCCCACGAATCGAAAGGTTTATGATCGGGAATTCGCTGAGATATAAGCTGATTAAGTGTGTTGTATTTATAGGTTGTTGCATAGCTATGATTGGTCATTGTCAACCTTTCGCCACTAGCACGCTCTAAACGAATACTTTGCAGTGAATCATGGTCGGCAATAATTTTGACACCTTTTGGAGGCACTGTACGAACAAGGTTTCCCGCCTGATCGTAATAATACAAAGTATAAAGATTTGTGTTGTTTTCTGTGAATTGCACATGAAAGTCCTCATTAGCTTCTGTAAGGCATTTTTGAGTTATATCATGCTGGAATCTTTCTATTTCCTGTTGAATATATGCCTGATAATCCATTTGTGCATTATGAACTGCATTAGTAGTAAGCTCTTCCTGACAATGGTTTACAATTGGAAGAACAGGCATAACTGTAGGGCAACAAATAAAATTAGGGTCTGGAATACATGTAGGATCATCAGTAACTAATATTTCGTCGGTTGCAGTACAGCTACCATTTGTTACACTAACAGTATATGTTCCAGGGGTTTCTACGGTAATATTTGGGGTTGTTTCAGTTGTTGACCAGTTGAAAGTATAATTGCCGGCATAAGCATGTAATGTTACAGGATTTCCATTACATAATACAGTATCAGCACCTTCAAGAATTACAGCAATAGCACTATTAGAAGTAACAGAAACAGGAGCAGATGCAAATTGACATTGATTTTGTGAAACATTAACAGAATACAAACCCGCATTACTAACTGTTATAGATTGTGTAGTTGCACCAGTCGACCAAGTGTTTCCTGTTTCACTTGATGATGTAAGTGTAACAGTCTGCCCCTGACAAATATTCAAACTGCCAGAAGCAGTCACAGTGGGTGTGTAGCTTGAAGGCTCAGTAATAATTATACTATGGGAATCTGTACAACCATTGTTATCTGTAACCGTAACCGAATAATTACCAGAACTAAGTCCTGAAATTGTTTGGGTTGTTGCTGAATAATTTCCCCACACATAACTTAATGGCGAAGAATATTGTCCTCCTATATTTGCAATAGCCATTCCATCATTATTGCCATAGCAACTAACATTTACACTGCTTAAAACAACAGATATATTACAAATAATAGGATTTTCACATCCTTCAGTTATTGGTTCAATAATAACAGGATATGATAAAGAGCATCCACTTGCATCAGTCACCGAAATAGTATAATTTCCCACACCTAGCTCGTCAATTGTTTGAGAATGCGATGTTGTTGTCCATTCATCAGAGCCAAAATTGAATGTGTATGGCGATACTCCATCGGTTAAAGTTATTGATATACTTCCTGCATTGACTTCAGGGCAAGATGCAACTGGTATCAAATGCATTCCAAACTTTGCATAATTTACAATTGTTACTGGTAGGTCTATTTTACAACCAGTAGCATCACTAATAGTTACATTATAAGATCCAGCCGGAATTCCAGAAATGTCTTCAGTTGTAGCACCATTGTTCCACACATAACTAACTGGTGGCACAGCTCCCGAAACAGTTAAATTTGCTGAACCGCTTGTTCCACAGTTGACATGTGTTGGATTAATTACACCATTTATACCATTATTAATCATATTAAATGTTTGTGTCATTACACAACCGTGAGTGTCAGTAATAGTTACTTCATAAGGCATTCCAGGACACAAACCAGTTGCAATGCCTGAAGTACTGTTTGTACCTGACCACTGATATGTATAAGGAAAAGTACCTCCAATAGGATGAACTTCTATTGATCCGTCACATGTACACTTTGGATTTTCAATATGTGCTTCATTTTGAATTTTTACTTTATTTGCAATATTAAATGATATTATTTCGGTACATCCAGTAGCGTCAACAACTGTAACATAATAATTACTCAAACTGCCACACAATCCCATGACATGCCAAGTTGATGAAGGTATTCCGTCTGACCAAATATAAGTATATGGACCAGTTCCTCCTGTAACATATAAGTCTGCACTTCCACTACATTCACAATTTGCATCTACTGCTTTTATAGAAGCATGTAAATTACAACAATCAATATTATCGGTATGAATCTGAAAAGTATTTATGCTTTTACATCCTTTACTATTCGTAACAGTAACTGTATAATTAATATTACATAAGTTAAAAATATCTTCATTAGAAGAGCCATTAGACCATAAAAATGTACATGGATTTTCTGCTGTCTGTACAGTTAAGTCTATTGCTCCATCACATTCTCCTTTGCATGTTTCATTACTTGTTGAAGCCGTTACAATCATACTCTCGCCTGGTACTGTTAGAGTTGTCACAAATGAGCAATAAGCATCGGTAATTGTGACAGTATATGTTCCTGCAGTTATATTTGAAAGAACTTCATTATGATTAGTTGGATCATGTTGCCAAATAATATTATATGGTGAATGTGCTCCTGAAATATGCAAATCAATCATACCTCCACCTGAACATGAAGCTGGTTTAATTTCAGCATTAACAGAAATTTTGCAGGGGCAATCATCATTATTATTTGTAATTATTACTGTTTCTGATGCAATACAATAATTACTATCTGTTATCGTAACAGTATATGTATCGTCGCATAAGTTATTAATATCTTCATCGCTTGAGCCATTACTCCAATTATAGGTATACGTTCCGGAGCCACCTGAAGCAGTTATAAATATTGATCCATCACAAACTGCAGGGCATGAAGCATGATTCAAATCATCAACAACTATTTTTATACCTTGTGTATTTTTAATTGTTACCGAAAGTGTATTTTTACAATCTCTGGAATCAGTTACAGTTACAATATAAGTTCCAGCTGCTAAATCCACTATATCTTCAGTTGTTGAACCATTTGACCAGTTATAAGTAATCGGAGACACTGCATTTTCAACAGTAATATTTATACTTCCGCTGGCTATACAATCGGCATCTTCCTTTGTATAAGTAATTACAATATTACAGCATACAGGACCTTCAGGGAGAATTGTATTCAAATTATATTTGCATCCTTCATTGTCGGTAATTGTAACACCATAGTTTCCTGCCACTAAAGCGTTAAGGTCCTCAGTTGTTGCACTATTACTCCAATTATAAGAGAACGGAGCGACCCCATTATAGACTGAAATATTGATTTCTCCTGTTGCTGTTCCAGAACACTCAGGGGGCGATACGGCAGAAGCTGAGGCACTTAGCCCACTAGCACTATTTAGATTAATAGTTTTTGATGTTGTACATCCTCCACTATCTGTAATAGTTACATTATAATTGCCGGCACTAAGTCCTGTGAGGTTTTGGCTTGTTGCTCCATTTGACCATAAATATGTGTATGGGGCATATCCAAACTCTGGAGTAATATTTATAATGCCATCATTACTACAATTAGGTTGAGTTGCAATTACAGAAACCACCATATCGGTTTCACCACAAGGACAAGTTGGAGACTCTTGATTAATTGAAGCTGTAAGTGTTGCTGAACAACCATCTACATTTGATACCGTAACAGAATAAGTATTATCGCAAAGATTCTGGATATCTTCAGTAATGGCTCCGTTTGACCATAAGTATGAAATATTTCCTTCACCACTAGCTGAAATATCAATAGAACCTAAGCATTGGTCTTTACATGGAGGATTAGTCGAATTAATCAATACTACTCCAATAGTTGAAGAGTTTTCGATAACCGCATTTTTTGCAATTAAACATCCCGAAACATCCGTAATTGTTACCCAGTATCCCTGTATATTTTCACAAAGTTGTGAAATAGCTGATGTAGTAGCTCCATTGTCCCATAAAAATGTATATCCATTTGGAGCTGTTACTGTAGCAGTACCATTACAAACATCTTCACAACCAGCAGAAGTAGAGCTTATTGAAACATCAGAAACATCACATGGATGATCGTTAATAATAACATGGCTATTTAGTGAACAGCCTTTAGAGTCAACAACCGTAACATAGTACTGACCTGCTGATAATCCACTTAAATCCTCAGTATTGTAGGTATTCTGGGATGGCAATGAGAACCAATTATAATAATATGGAGGTATTCCTCCTGAAACATTAAGATTGATAGAACCATCACCAAAACCTTGAGCTGATTCATTCGTACTTGTTGCAGTTAAATCCAACTCACAAGGATATAAATCAATAGTTTGCATACAAATTACGTTGAATTTACTTCCAAAAATAGTTAAAGTTACGGTATAATGTCCAACGTTATTATAGACATGGGAAACAGTAGAGCCAGGTCCAAAATTAAAATTGGCATCATCGTTATATGTTTCAATTGTTCCGTCACCGTAATCAAAAGTATAATAATAACCGCTCGGGTTGTCTGAACCAGTATATGTAAATGTAACTTCATCACCAGAAGAAATAATTTCTTTGTCAGCTTCAAAATCAATATCAACCAGAGAATGTATGTATGTATCCACTGACACACAAGATGGTGAGCTATTGCTTGTAATAATAAGATTAATATTATATACTCCAGGAGAAGTATAGTTATGTAGCAACGGAAGAACTTCTGAATTACTAAATGTACCATCTCCAAACTCCCATTTAACATTAACTTCGTTAAAATCCAACAATCCTGAAATTACAGAATAATTAAAAGACGTACCAGTATAACCATCAAAACAATCGTCCATTATTGTCTCAATATTTACAGATGGGAAGTGTGTGCTAACAACTGCAGAGGATGTTGCAGTACAACCTGTTTCATCTGTAGCAGTAACTGTATATGTATTAGGCATCAATCCATATAAAATTTCTGTTGTTTCACCATTCTGCCACAACAAATCCACTGGAGAAGCACCTCCTGTAACAGTAGCTTGCACGCTACCATCCGAAGCCAAACTGCAATGCGCATCAAAAGCAACCGCAGCAACACTTAAATCACTCACTGTAACAGTAAAGGTTTTTGAACAATAATCTTTACTTCCAAGCATAAGAGTAACTTCATAAATACCAGATTGCGTAAAAGTATATTGGTATATATTTCCTGTTTGAATAAAACCGGGAGAAGTGAAAATAGGTACAGGTGTTTGACCAGGATGATTAATCAGATAGCTATATCCTGGATAAAAGCTTGTGCTACCATTTCCGGTATATTCAAAATCAACCTGTTGCCCCAAACACAATTCCAAGTCGCTTATTACAAATGACGGATCGCTAACGAATACATTATCATTCAAGGTTGATATTGAACATGATGGTTCGATATTATTAGTTGCATCAAAAGTTACATTAAATACACCACCAGTTGTATATGTATATTCCGGTTCATAAACTGTTGATATTGCACTTCCATCTCCAAAGTTCCAGCTAAAAGAATATAAATCTGGGTTTAAATCAGGTTGAACATTAAAAGAAGTTATTTCTCCAAGGCATATTTCTGCACCAGAAATACCTGTTGAAACAGGTAATAAATCTACAAAAGCATTGTAATCAACTGAGCAATTATCTGCATCTGTAACAGTAAGATTATACTGCCCGGTTTTAATATTTGTAATGTCTTTTGATGAGAATGTAAATCCATCAGGACCCAACCACGAATAACTATATGGAGTAGTTCCTCCAATCACAGTAATAGAAACAGAACCATCATTCATAGTGTTACAACTTTCATTTGTAATTATTGATGATTCTATTTGTACTTCACAAACTGTTACAGTTATTGTGTAATCACAAGTATTTCTTAATGTATTTACCTGTAAAGTAATATCATATGTTCCAGGCTGATTGAAAATGTAAGAGTGAAAGATTCCATTTTGAATTACATTTGAAGATGATACAATTTCTCCAATATTATTGTTGACGACAATTGAGTAGCCAGGATTGTCGGCACTTCCTCCTTCGCCAGTATAAGTAAATATAACTTCTTGTCCTACTGTCAAGGAATAATCATTTGCTTCAAATAAAGGGTTAATAATTTGAATAGTCGATTGAAAATTCAAGTTACATAAAGCATTGGCATTATGTAAGGCATTAAAACTATAAGTCTGCTCTCCTCCACTTATGTATATATGTTCAGGATTATAACCAGTTGAAAAATTATCGTCTCCAAAATCCCAATTAAATGAATACAATGTTTGACTTAAATTCGGACTAAAAGTAAAATTTGAAGCTTCTCCAATACAATTTTCCAAAACCGTAGGATTGATAGTTTCTGCAAAAAGTCCAACTATTATTTCTGCTTCAGCCATACAATTATTTGCATCTGTAACTGTTATATTATATGTACCAGAATGTAATCCTGTAATATCCTCTATGTTTGATGTATATCCATCAGGACCCAACCACGAATAACTATATGGAGTAGTTCCTCCTATTACAGTAATATCAATGCCTCCATCATTAAGAGTGTTGCAACTTTCATTTGTAATAATTGATGTTGATTCAATACTTAAACCGCAAACGACATTAATAATAACAGTATGAGGGCAGCCGTCGCCTTTAGAATTTACATTTAAAGTAACTTCATATTCCCCTGGTTGATCAAAACTATATATGTACTCATCTCCATATCCAATTAAATCTGTAGCTTCGTAAATCAAATCAGGAGGAAGAGGATCCCCTGTTTTATGCTTATAATATGAATAGCCTGGATTTTGATGACTACCCGAAATTCCAGTGTATGTAAAAGTAACACTCTGCCCCACAGTTAAATTAGACGAACTAGATGAAAACGTATATTTTATTACTTCAATAACACTTTGAATACTCAAATTGCATGAAGGGTCTGTATTATGTGTTGCATTAAATGTTGCAATATAGTTTCCACCATTTGCATATATATAATCTTCAGTGTATAAATTTGATGTATTACCATCCCCAAAGCTCCAAAGTGGATTTGAATAAACTGTTTGATTAATTGAGGGAGTACAATTAAATGTTATATTATCTCCAAAGCAAAAACCTCCAGTCATGGAAACACTATAATTTGTTTCACTAATTGAAAAATATTCAATTTTAATACAGCTCAAATCATTTATATCTGTGACAGTAACAGAGTACATCCCAGAATTTAGCCCACTAATATCCTCATTTTGTGACACAAAACTATCTGGACCCTCCCATTCATAACTGTATTGACCAGATCCTCCTGTGATAGTAATATCAATAGCTCCATCATTAAGCGTATTACAACTTTCATGAGTAAGATTACCGGTTATTACAAGGGAACAAGGATCAACCAAGGTCTTTGACCCTGAACTATTTAATATTTTATTATTTTTTGTTCTGGTTTCGATGGCCTTAACAGAAAAGCTAGACCAGATTAATATAGACAAAACAAACAGACTTAAATGCTTAATTTTCATCTTCTTATTCTTTAATGAAATATATGTTTTCATAGCTGATAAATTCTTGCGGGTTAGTAACCTGATATATTATTTGAACATTCTCCTGCACTGAAGCAACTAAAACTGCCTCTAATAGGGATGTATTCTATATTTCCGCCATTATTATACTTAGCTGATATATAAAAGTCATTGTCGTTGAGTGGACTACTTTGATCTGGCCCAATATTCATAAACATCATGATATTCTCAAATTTATAATTTGGTACCCCATCAACAATCACGTTATTGACAAACTCAAATTGTATTACACAATTATTTTCAGGAATATCATCATGAATTGTTACCTCCATAAAACTATTATCTAAAGTAAAAGCAACATCCCACTCCCAATCATTATCACCTGATGGATTAATATCAAAATATTGAGTTATTAAAGGAATCATTAATGAATTATAATGAACAGTCAAATTAATATCAGAATCAGTAAAATCTGAATGGTCAGGATCAGTAATAGTATAATTATTAACTAATAATGCATTAAATAGATTCAACATTTGTTTTGCTTGTACAGAAGGCTGGCATACAGGTGAAAGTGTGCATTCTCCTATTGAAATACATGACGTTGAGCCCTCCAAATCATTTGCTTCTACAGTAATAGTGTCGCCTTCTCCATCGATGTATGTATATATCATATCAACTGTAAATACCTTCCCTTCATTATTTGGGACATAATTAGGATTTATGCTTTCTTCGAGGCAACATATATAAGTAATTGAAATATCTGCAATAGTATGCCCTGTTGGTAATTGAAGCCAGAAATCACATGAACCAGAATCTGAAGCATCCTCTCTGTTTATTTTTCCATGAATTACGTTAATATCATTTAAAGTAACTGGTTCTTGATGAGTTATTGTCTCTATATAAGACCATGTAGCTTCTCCTGAACCAGGCACAGCAACATCAAGGTCAGGAACAAACTCAGGATAATTATTAGGAAGACAATTTAAAGGCAAACCTACTTCACCAAAATCATTTTTATTTGCTAAAGCGTTAAGAAATATCTGTAAGTCTTTTGCAAGTGGACATTGTCCACAAGTATTCATTATACTATTTTGAGCGTATGTCACTCCTTGCTCAATTATAGCTTCTTCCTGAGAACATGGTATAAGCACATTATTTTCGCTATCCCAACACAAATTATCAATATTGATAGCCTGTTGCATAATATTATCAGCTGAAGGGAAACGCATGATTTTATCAGCATAGTACGCATTAGTCTCAGAATTACATGGTTGTGCAAGATTATAATACTGTGAATTCTCATCAGCTAATGTATTGTTACACCAACTTTGTAGGAACGAAAAATCGTAAAATGGACCTATATTTGGAAAGTTTAGCATACTGTTTTCGCCATCTCCAAAATATGGATAAGGAGTTTCAAAAAAATCATTGTTATGAATATCGAAATTATCTGTATTCATACATCCATTATAACATTCATGTTTAATTGCATACTCAATCATCCTTTGATGTAAATACTGTTGTTTTAATGAAAAATACATGGCTCTAAAAGTCCCCCAAACAGCATCATCCCATAAACAAAAATTATAATCCCATGCACAAGGAACTGAACTTCCATCAAGGAAGGTGCAATAAGAATTTGCACTACAAGGAGTATTAAAGTCATCAAGACATTGCTGATATTCAAAAGCACAAGTAGTACTATTACATTTAGTGATTATATATGCCATTTCCCAAATTGAGAAATATTCAACAGGATTGTTGGTGCCTGGAATAATTGCATAATTTTCCATTTTAGCCCTCATATCTTCATTAATCTGTAGCTGGTTTTGATCAACAAATTCAGAATTATGATGAAAATAAAAATTATCACTAAAAAATGGATCTATTGCATTTTCATCTGTTGTTCCAACAGGATTGAAGCTTGCTGCAGCAAGTCCAGGTTCTTTAATTATATCTTCCCACAATAATGTATTATTCCAGTAATAATCGAACTCGTTTACATTCTCAGTAAAAAGGCAAAATTCATAGTAACAAATTTCAGGATGATACTGCAACAGAGACTTTCCCCAGCTTTCACGCCAATTTGCTATAAAGTCTTTCACATCTGCAAGGTATTGAGGTTCTATATAAAAATTTCCTTCGACATCTTCATGTACTTCATTTACGTCAGTTATTTGAGGATAATATGTAAAATTAGTTGTACCTAATCGCTCAAGTTCGACATAAGATATTTTACCATTATCTTCAAAGTAATGGAATTGACTTGTGTCAGGCACATCATTATTTGGGTCATAAGTATTTGCAAAGGCTGGTAGCTCAAATTTTGGAACAAATGGGTGTTTCCAATCTGGAAAAATATCACTCCACAAGCTCGTATTATTCGATATATATTTAGCTTTAATAGGAAGATGATTATCTTCATTGAATACCGACAGTGGATAATTCTCAGGTTGAATTAACACACTTGTTTGCGGAGCAAATGAACTAGTTGTTAAATCATCAGGGTCTTGAGGAAATGATGAACCTGTTTGAGAAACAAATGCTCCGCCATATTGACCAGACAAGCTAACATCTAGAAGCATTGCATCATATTTCGATCTACAGTCAATATTTCCTTCATCGCAAGGCTCTTTACAATTTTTCACATATAAATTAAATTCCTGCTCTGTAAGACAAGGATTACATTCACTATTAAATGCTGGATTTCGAGGGGATTCGCTCCAATCGTCACCCCCTAACGAAGCAATGCACTCTTCACAACTAGTTTCGCATCCGCTAAAGTCAAGTGAATCCATATACAGACTTAGAAAATCCTGATATGTTAATCTACATCCAGGAGTTACATCTGCTAAAAGGAAAGCTCTAGTATATGCATCAATTGCATTTTCATTTAATGAAAGTTTTTTATTTAATGAATAATTTCCAACTGGCAAAGGATTGTTCGTCACCATTTGCCCTGAGTTGTATGTTGCAACAATGTCGGAACAATCTATACTTTGAGTCCCTAGTGTCTCAATAATTGGATTTTCACCTATAAGCTCATTTCCGCACTCATCTGTAAAGCTTATTAATAAATCATAAACACAATTGAAGCAAATAGTTGAACAAGTATCTTCAAATTTTACCCCTTCCATATCGTACTCAATAATTCTTGATCCTTTAGTTGAAACAAGTATTTCACTTGAATAAACATTTGATTTTATATCTGGTCGATAATGATTTTCAGGTCCAGTATTATCGTTGTCGTGAAGTTTATTAAACAAATCAATATTCATATCAACTTCTTCATTACTACTTAACGGCTGTAGATTTAAAGGTACAGCACCGGCAAGATTAGTTGCCACAACTCTACCTTGAGGATCAAGATACGATACACTTACCTGCTCATTGGCATC
>Ga0154347_1266_pt3 | contig 23327 bp, 22 predicted proteins | sample RifGroA2_FD_115875 | JGI IMG/M metagenome (GOLD analysis project Ga0154347, IMG submission 115875) | Bacteroidetes bacterium GWA2_31_9
AGGGACAACATATAGGTAGAAAACAAACAAGCCACACAAACAAAATGCCGTAGGCATGAAATATATTTCGTTCCTACGGAACTTATTACTTTAAATGCTTATTTCTACCAATATTCCGTTCCTATTGGAACTACAAATTCAATCCTTAATTCGTATAATTTCTAGAAATTTAAGGTTAAAACATTATTCCAACTTTAAGCGAAACACTGTTTAAAATAACCTTATCTTTTGTGCGGAATTTGGCTTAATAATTCGGGAAAGTCAAGTTGTGTCTGTATTTTTTTGCCGAAAGCGAATGGATGCTACGAACTGTAAAAGAGGCTTTTCCTACAATAACTTTTCATAGTACTTCAGATTTTAAGATTGGTAAGAAATAGAAGAGGTTAGATGTTGGATATTAGAATTTAGATTTAGTTGGTTTTGCTTCATTTTTCCTTTTTGTAAGTCGCATATTTATAGGCGGTTAATTTGAATTATATGTAATTTTATCTTTTTTTATATGAAATTGTTAAAATTCACGTTCATGTCAAAGAAAAAATTTATCTTTGTGCGATGTTTTTGAAAAATATAACATATTCAATACTAATAATTTTAGCTATTTCTATATTTAGTTCTTGTAGCGAATATCAGAAGATATTAAAAAGTGCTGACTACAAACGAAAATATGACAAAGCTCTTGAATTGTATGAAAAGGAAGACTATTTCAGGGCTCAGGCATTATTCGAAGAATTATTAACTATCTATAAAGGAACTGATAAGGGCGAAGAAATTTATTTTTATTATGCTAATTGCTATTATGGAGTTAAGGACTTTATGATGGCTGGTTACTATTTTAAAAATTACTCACTTACATATCCATTAGGAAAACATAAAGAAGATTGTCATTATTTGGCAGCCTATTGTGCTTATTTGAATTCGCCCGAACCAACACTCGATCAGGCATATACTTATAAGGCAATTGACGAATTTCAATTATTTATTAATCGTTACCCAAACAGCGAAAAACTGTCTAAGTGTAACGAAATGATTGATAAATTAAGAAATAAGCTTGAAACTAAATCATATTTAAATTCAAAATTATACTTCGACATTGGAGAGTATAAAGCAGCAATTCAGTCGCTTAAAGGAAGTCTTAAAGGATTTCCAGATACTGACTATAGAGAAGAATTACTATATTTAGTTTTAAAAGCAAATTATTTATTAGCACAAAATTCTGTCGAAAAGAAAAAGAAAGAACGATATCAATCAACAGTAACAGAGTATTATGCTTTAATTGCTGAGTTTCCTGAAAGTCAGTATAAAAAAGAAGCAGAAAGAATGTTTGAAAATTCTAAAAACGAGTTGAACTAAGTAAATTTATATATATGGATTACAAAAAAACAAACGCACCATCAACTACAGTAACGATGGATTTGAATCACCTAGAAGCAGAAGTTGGAAACATTTACGAAACAACAATGATTATTGCTAAAAGAGCAAATCAAATTTCAGTTGAAATTAAAGAAGAATTAAGTCGTAAACTTGAAGAATTCGCTTCATATACTGACAATTTGGAAGAAGTTTTCGAAAATCGTGAACAAATCGAAATTTCAAAATATTACGAAAGAATGCCTAAACCAACAGGTATTGCAATGCAAGAATTTGTTGATAAAAAAGTATATTACAGAAATCCGTTAAAAGTAAAAAAGTAATAAATGTTACTTGAGGGCAAGAAAATAATTTTAGGTGTTACAGGAAGTATAGCTGCTTATAAGGCAGCTATTCTTATTAGATTACTAGTAAAAGAAGGAGCAAAGGTTAAAGTTGTTATGACTCCTTCATCAAAGGAATTTATAACTCCATTAACACTTTCAACTTTATCGGGAAGCCCTGTTATGTCTGAATTTTTTAATCAAAATAGTGGCGATTGGAATAGTCATGTTGATTTGGGATTATGGGCAGATTTAATGCTTGTTGCACCTGCTTCTGCAAGTACAATTTCAAAAATGGCAAATGGAATCGCCGATAATTTGCTTATTACTACATATTTATCGGCACGTTGTCCTGTAATGGTTGCACCTGCAATGGATTTGGATATGTTGAATCATAAATCCACTAAAGATAATTTAAGTAAATTAACGAATTTTGGTAATTTTATTATAGAACCTGCAACAGGAGAGCTTGCTAGCGGTCTTATCGGAAAAGGAAGAATGGAAGAACCTGAGGTTATTTTAAATAAAATTATTGATTTATTTAACTCAAAAAAAAAACTTAAATCCAAACGAGTTCTGATTACTGCAGGACCAACTTTCGAACAAATCGACCCTGTTCGGTTTATAGGGAATTATTCATCAGGAAAAATGGGCTTTGAAATAGCAGAAGAAATGGCTAATCAAGGTGCTGATGTAAAATTAATTACAGGTCCAGTTTCTTTAAAAGCAAATCATACTTCGATTGAAACAATAGCTGTTAAATCAGCTTCAGAAATGTATAACGAATGTGTTAAACATTTTCAGAATGTGGATATTGCAGTCATGGCTGCTGCTGTGGCTGATTTTACGCCTAAAAAGGTAGAACTTGAGAAAATCAAGAAGGATAATTTTAATAATACTATTGAATTAGTTGAAACTAAGGATATTGCCGCTGAATTAGGTCGTCTAAAAAAAACTAATCAGATTTTGATAGGTTTTGCTCTCGAAACACATAATGAATCGGTAAATGCAACAAAAAAACTTATTTCAAAAAATCTTGATTTTATTGTTCTAAATTCGCTAAACGATAAAGGAGCAGGATTTTCGTTCGATACTAATAAGATAACAATTATTGATAAAAGCAATAATATTGAACATTTTGAGTTAAAGTCGAAGGCTGAAGTTGCCACCGATATTGTCAATAAAATATGTAAGTTATTATGAGATTTCTAGTTTTAACAATAATATTTCTATTTATCACCGAAGAGTATTTTTCTCAGGAGCTAAATTGTCGTGTTCAAGTTATGTCTCAACAAATTCAAGGAACAAATAAGAAGAAATTTGAGACAATGCAGAACGATATTTATGAGTTTATGAATAATCATAAATGGACTGAAAATGTATATACGCAAGACGAAAAAATCGAATGTAATATAATGATTAATATTACAGAGGAAGTTTCGAGCGACGAATTTAAAGCTACTCTACAGGTTCAATGTAGTCGTCCTGTATTTAATTCTACCTACAATACTGTAATGTTGAATTATTTAGATAATAATATTCAATATAAATATGTAGAGTTTCAACCTTTAGAATTTAGTGAATCATCTTATACTTCTGAATTAACTTCCCTTTTGGCTTATTATGCCTATATTTTTCTTGGATTAGATTATGATTCATTTTCATTAGAAGGAGGTTCTACATTTTTTAATAAAGCCGAAATTATTGTAAATAATGCACAGAATTCACAATATAAAGGTTGGAAAGCATTTGAAAGTACTAAAAATAGATATTGGTTAGTTGAAAATATTTTAAACGATAATTATAGTTCGTTAAGAGAATTTACATACAATTATCATAGATTAGGCTTGGATAGAATGGCAGATAAATCTGTTGAAGCACGAACTGCTATTGCTGAAGATTTAAAGCTAATTCAAAAAGCGTATCGCAATAAAACAAATTCAACAATGATTTTTCAATTGCTTTATGATGTTAAAGCAGATGAGTTTGTGAATATTTTTTCAGAATCATTTGTTGACGAAAAAGCCAGAGTTTTCAATATCCTTAAAGAAGTTGATCCAGCAAATATTTCTAAGTACAATAAAATAATGTCTGCGAAAAATTAGATTGCTATAAATTGTTTTATAATTACATTTAATAAATCCCAAATCCCAAATTCCAAATTCCAAAATTCCAAAATTCTAAATTCCTAAATCCTAAATCCAGCCATGCTCACTCACCTGAAAATACAAAATTACGGATTAATTGAGCAAATTGAGATAAATTTCAATAAAGGACTTTCAACAGTTACAGGCGAAACAGGAGCAGGGAAGTCTATAATTCTTGGGGCAATTTCTTTATTGCTTGGCGAAAAAGCAGACGGTGAATCCATTAAAAATAAAGATGATAAGTGCATAGTCGAGGGACATTTCGATATAACTAATTTGAATTTAAAACAAATTATTCAGAGTCACGATATTGATTATGGCAATGAATTGATTTTAAGACGAGAGTATTCGCTTAATGGAAAATCCAGAGCATTTATAAATGACTCACCTGTAAGTATAAATATACTAAAGGAAATTGGCGATAAAGTTCTTGATATTCATTCTCAACACGAAAATTTATTACTAAAAGACAGAAGATTTCAATTAAATATTTTGGACTTATTTTCTGAAAATAGTTTATTACTACAAAAATATAGGAATAGTTTTAATTCATTTTTAGAAATTCAAAAGAAAATTAATTCATTAAAATCTAAAGCAAAATCAAATTTGACTGAGCTTGATTTTATAACATTTCAATTTAATCAAATACAAGAGGCAAATATTCAGGCATCTGAACTAGAGGAACTAGAAGCTGAACTTGATTTATTAAGTCATTCAGAGGAAATTAAACAAAGTTTAACAGGTATTATTTATAATTTTGAAGAAACAGAAGAAAGTGTGTTGTTAAAAGTCAGAGAATCAATAAATTCATTGTCTTTGATTACTGCCTTTTACAAAGATGCCGACGAATTAAAAAATAGATTGAATTCTGTAAATATTGAGCTAAAAGATATTGTTCAAGAAATTAACTTGAAGGCAGATTCAATTGAATTTAATCAGCTTAGGTTTGAAAAAGTTAAAACTAGGATAGATCTGTATTATTCTCTTTTACAAAAACATCAGGTTAAAACTGTTTCGGAATTAATTGAAATCTTTGAGAAATTGAAACAGCGAATACATGAAATTGAGAATTACGATAGTGAAATTGAAAATCTTGAAATTGAGTTTGTAAAAATATTAAATGCTACTAAAGAATTAGCTTCAAATATTTCGACGATTCGCAAAAAAAATAAATCAAATCTAGAAAAACGAATTTCAATTGTTTGCAAAGATTTGGGAATGCCTGATGCTATATTAAATATAGTAATAGAGGATGCTTCAGAATTAACTATTGATGGAGCCGATAATGTTTACTTTTTGTTTTCAGCAAATAAGAAAATTCAACCAATGGCAATTGAAAAAATTGCTTCTGGAGGTGAAATTTCACGTTTAATGTTGATATTGAAAAGCATAATTGCAGAAAAATCTCAACTTGCAACAATCATTTTTGATGAAATAGATACAGGAGTTTCAGGCGAAATTGCCGATAAAATGGGAGATATTATGAATTCTCTTTCAGAAAAAATTCAAATTATTTGTATTACACATTTACCACAAATCGCTTCAAAGGGCAGAAATCATTACTTAGTTTATAAGTCAAACTCTCAAACATTTATAAAGTTATTAAACCAAGATGAAAGATTGCAAGAAATTGCAAAACTTTTAAGCGGAAAAGAAATTACTGAGGCTGCTGTGGTAAATGCTAGAGAGTTATTAAAGCCTAGTAATTAAACCTATTTATTTTCTGTATTCATTGCATTTAATGCTCTATTCCTATTATCAGTTGCTTCTCTATAATTTGGGTCAAGTTTAATTGCAAATTCAAAGTCTTTAAGTGCTTCTGGCATCATTCCAAGCATTGCATGAGTAATTCCTCGATTATTGTAAATTGAAGCTTTATTGGGGTTTATAGCAATTGCTTTATCAAACATTTCTATTGCTTCCTTCATTTTTCCTGTATTTGCTAATGCACCTCCCCAACTGACATAAAAGTTTACTAAATATCGAAATTCAAGTTTCAGTTTATCAGCCATTTCAAAATCAGGAATTGCTCCCTTGAAATCGCCAATACTTGATTTTGCAACCCCACGATTAAAATAAGCAAGTTCGTTTGAGTTATCAATTTCGATTGCGTTATTAAAGTCAGGAATTGCCTTTTTGAAATCTTTCAAGTCGTTGTAAGCACAGCCACGAAGTACAAGTGCAGAAGGAATTCTAGGATTTATTGAAAGAACATTATCCCATAGTACAAAATCGTTTTTCCAAAGTTTAGTTTGAGAATGTGTATTGATTCCTAAAAACAATAAATAAATTACAAAAAATGAAACAGTATATGTGCGATATTTATTTAAATTATATAACTTTATAATATAATGAGCTACAATTAAACTTATTCCAATTGATGCAATATATGTATATCTGTCTGCCATAATGCAATTTCCAACTGGTACAAGCTGAAGAAGCAATATTATGTTTGAAATAAAAAATGTCAAACCAAAAAAAACTAGTTTGTTTTTCTTGAAAGTAAGGATTAATAAATAAATTGTTAAAGGAATAATTAATAAAAATGATAAGTATTCATAAGGTAATTTTCCGTCAATCATTTCGGGATATGGATAAAACGCTGATAATTCGTACGGAATAAATACTTTAATTATATAAGTTGTGAAAGCATAACTGGCAAGAATAATTCTATCGAAAAATGAAATTATATTATAATCAGAAATATTGTTTCCTGCTTTTTGGGCTAAAACAGCAATAATTCCAAAGGAAATTGAGATTACTAAATATGGAATTTTTTCGATCAATTTTGTGAAGATCTTTCCATTTTCTAAATAATCTATAAGTAATATTACAGGAAATAATGCAACTGCTTGACCTTTTGAAAAAACAGATGAAATGAAAAATATAATTGATAAAATGTAGCTCGAAGGCTTTCTATCTCTAACAAATTTTAAATAAAAAATCATTGATAAAAGAAAGAAAAAAGCATATTGAACATCTTTAAGCTCGGCAATCCATGCAACAGACTCAACATGAATAGGATGGATTGAAAAAAGTAAAGCTACAATTAATGCTAAATCAATATTTTTAAGAAGCTTATAAATGAAATAAAAAACAAGTAACGAATTCAGAATATGGAAAAAAATATTAATGAAATGATACAGAAAAGGATGTAATTCGCTAAAATGATATAGTATTGTAAATGTGCTTAATGTAAAAGGCATGTAATTGCCTGTATTATCGAAATGCGAAAAATAGGAGGGAATGCTGGATAAATTTTGAACCTGCGGATTGTCAATAAGATATAAATTGTCGTCCCAGCTAAGAATGTTGTTTTGAAAAGCAGGGAAATAGAATATTATTATTAAGGAAATTATAATTACAGAATAACTATATTTTAGTTTGAAATTTTCTGTTTTAATCATATAAAAATTATTTTTTTATACCTGATATTTTATAATTAATCCAAGCCCCTAATCCTCCTCGTTTAAGTGAATATTCCATGATTTTTTTTGAAGTGAACACACCATTTCCTAAATCTTTATATGCGCTAATTATTCCATTTTTATCAACTTCTACATAAACTTCCATATTATCAAGGAAATTTATTTTTAATTGCTCTTTACTATCATAAGAAATTAATCCAAGATATGCAACTGTGTTTTCAACGATAGAGCCTTCTCCATGTAAATTAACTTCTGTTATATTGGTAGTAAATTCCCAATTGCCAATATATTTATTCCGATAATTAAATGGTTTCTTTTCGCAAGAATACATTAATGTAATAACAATAAATATAATTGAAATTTGAAAAATCCCACTAGCCCCCTTTTTTAAGGGGAAAATTGAATCTGTAAAAATTTGTGCAATCTGTGGCATTTTTCTCAATATTAAGGAATAACTTTCAATAGTTCAACTTCAAAAATAACGGAAGTAAACGGCGGAATAATACCGGTTGATGAGCCAGATGTACCAAATGCATGTGTTGATGGTATTACAAAAATTGCTTTTTCACCTTCGGTCATCATGCTTATTGCATCTTCAAGTCCTTCAATAACTTGCCATTGTTCGCCAAACTTAAATTCAAAAGGCTGTTTGCGTTTATAAGTTGAATCGAAATAATCGCCATTTAAAAATCGACCTTCGTAATTGACTGTTACTGTGTTTCCTTTTTGCACTTTTTTACCGTTTCCTTCAACTGTTTTCAAATAATAAATGCCAGCTTTTACAGGTTCAATATTTATTTCTTTTTCGTTGATATATTGTTTTAATAATTTACTTTCGTATTCACCAAAATCATCTATCCAACTAAGAAATACGTCTTTTTGTTTTTTAAAATCCGCATTAGTCATAATATCAATCATATAGACTACTATTTTCATATCGTCTTTTGCAGTCAGAAATGATGGTACTTTTGATTTCAAAGTTTTTTCAAAAAAACTACCCGAATTTAAAATAAATGTAGCACAATCGCCCATTGAAAGTAATGGAAAACATTCGTCAATTGACGCTCTGTAGTCAGGTTTTGTAAGTAGAAATGTTCGACGTCCGGCAAAAAAAACTGAATCGTTAATCGTTTTGTAAAGTAAATCGACTGTAATATAGTCACCAACTGCAGGTTTAATATCTTCTTCGCCAATTGAGTGAACTTTATAATATATTCCTGTCCATGTTCTTGTATAGCCTGAATATTTTTCAGTTCTATTGCAAGACAATAATGCAATAAATAAAATAAGTATAATATTATATTTTAGTTTCAACAATTTCAAGGTTATAAATTATTATTGCTCTTGCAGGAATTTTTTTTCCATCGCCCAAAATTCCAAAAGCTAAATGTGGTGGTAAAATAAGTTTTGCTTTATCGCCAATTCGCATCATTTGTAATCCCATATCTAAGCCATTTTCTACTTCGCCTCTGCCTATTGTAAATGTTTTTAAACCAGTTGAATCCGAATTGTAGCAAACAGTTCCATCAATTAGCAATAATTTGTATTTTAACGAAACTGTCATTCCCGATTTTATACTATCGCCAGTTCCTGTGTGTGAAATTTCATAATATAAACCACTACCATTAACATTTATATCCAAGTTGTGTCTATTTGCATAATTTCTGATTATTTCATCATCTTTTTCGATAAGATATTTATTTACACGAATTAGCGGTTCGTTATATTCTGATTTGTTAATTTTTAGTGGATCATTGTTACATGATGAAGAAGAAATTATTACAATAAAAATAAATAAGCGAAATAGAGATTGTTTCGACATACTTTCTCTTAAAGGCGAAAAGTATAGATTATATTTTTTAAATGTAAAAGTCATTATAGATAGAAATGCAAAATAATTTTAAAACTTACAAACTTTAAACTTTTTGCTATTTTAGTTTAACAGCAGTTCCGTAAGCAAGAATTTCGGCAGCTCCTTGCATAACAGCAGAAGTTGTCAATCGCACATTCAATATTGCATCAGCATTTAATTTAGTTGCTTCTTCTTTCATTCTCTTCATTGCTTCTTCTCTTGAATCTGTTAGGAGTTTTGTGTATTCATCAATTTCACCTCCAATAAGATTTTTAAGACCTGCCATGAAATCTCTACCAACATTTCGGGCTCTTACTGAACTGCCTTTTACAATACCTAAATATTCGGAAATTTCTTTTCCTTCGATGTTATTTGTATTAACTATAATCATAATTTAATCAATTAAATTTTTAATAATTCTAAGTTTATGAGTGTAAATTTTTCGTTCTTCGTTATAAATTCCTTGATGATCGATTTTATCAATTCTGACTTTTCCTGATGCGTGAATTATGTGATTTTTATCAAATATTAACCCTACGTGCGTTATTACTCCATCTGCATTGTCGAAAAATGCCAAGTCGGCTGGCTTTGCATCGTCAATAAATTCAACAATTTTACCATGCGTAACTTGTTGGCTTGCATCACGCAAAATGTTAATTCCAAATGTTTTATATGAAATTTGAGATAATCCCGAACAGTCAATTCCAAAAGGATTTCTGCCACCCCATAAATATGAACAATTAATATATTTTGAAGCAAAATCAATAATTCCATTTCGCAAATCTGATTTATCAGTTTGAGCGTATTCGGAAACTAATTTATATTTTTCTTCTCCAAAATTAAACGATTTTGTTTTAGCATCGAAATTTGGGAGAGAACTTCCACCTCCAATTAAAAAATCAATATTATTTTTTAGGTTTTGAACTTTATTGATTTGTTGATTTGTAACAAAACTCGACGAATTATTAATGCTTTCAAATTCACTTTCAGTTAGTGCTTGAATAATTTTTCGGTCAATCCAACCTTCGTAACTATCAAAAGCAAGTTTTATTTTAGCCCAACGTTCAATTAATTCAATGATTTTGAAATGTTCTCCAAAAAGAATTTCAGTCCTCATTTCGCTTGATTCAGCAGGATCTTTTCTGATTGGTATTGAGCTTATGTTACAAATTCCGTATTCCATATTAAGCGTAGATTATTTATTTCTGTACTTCAATGTTTTTCTTCAAATTTTCAGCAAATTCCTTAAATTTAGTCATAACATCATTTTCATCAATAGTTAGAATTTTATTTTCTTTCATAATTACTTTTCCATTGATAATAACAGTTTCTACATCGCTACCATCCATGCTGTAAACTATTTGAGAATAAATATTATAAAGTGGTATTAAATGTGGTTTGTTTAAGTCAATTATAATAATATCTGCAAGTTTTCCAACTTCCAATGAACCAATTTTTTTATCAAGCCCCAATACTTTTGCTCCTCCAATTGTTGCAATATCAATCACTTCTGAGGCATTCATTACAGTTGGTTCGTTATGAGTGTATTTATGGATTATTGCTGCAGTATTCATTTCTTCAAACAAATTCAAATCATTATTGCTTACAACTCCGTCTGTTCCAAGTCCAACCTGTGCATGAGATTTTAAAAGTTCAGGAATTGGAGCAACTCCGCTTGATATTTTTAGATTGCATTGTGGATTATGTGCAACTCCAACACCTTTATTTGCAATTATTTCAATGTCGTTTGTTGTTAAATGTACACAATGAGCACCTACTACATTTTCTCCCAATACTTTCAGGGAATCAAGGTAGCCAACAGGAGTTAATTTATAAGTTTTTTGAATAGTATCAACTTCCCATTTAGTTTCAGAAAGATGAATATTATATGGTACGTTATATTTATCGGCAAGTTTTTTTGATTCTTGTAAAAGACATGGCGAACAGGTATATGGCGAGTGAGCTGCAATACCAATTGTAACAAGCGAATCGTTCATGTATTTATTAATCAAGTCTTCTGAATATTTTAAACCATCTTGAGGAGTTTTGCTATTTGGAACTGGAAAATCTATCAGACTTTCGGTAAGCACTGCTCTCATTCCTAATGATTTGCAAACCTGAGCAACTTCATCTTCATAAAAATACATATCGTTGAATGTAGTTGTACCTGAGTGAATCATCTCTAAAATAGCTAGTTGTGTACCTAATGTAACATTGTCAGCATTTACATATTTTGCTTCTAATGGAAAAATGTGTTCATAAAGCCATTCTTTTAATGGCAAATCATCTGCAACGCCACGTAAAATGGTCATTGCAGCGTGAGTATGAGTGTTAATTAGTCCCGGCATAACTAATTTATCTTTTGCATCAATTACCTCTTTTGCAGAATATTTCTCTACTAACTCATTATTTCCTATTTCAATAATTTTTGAATCAGAAATTACTATTACTCCATTCTCAATAATTCGTTTATTGCCATCTTGAGTTAAGATATAAGCATTTTTAATTATAATATCAGCTTGAGTCTTATTATTTGAATTCTTATTTGTACATGAAAAAAATAATATGAAAATTAAAAAAGCTATGCTTGAATTTATATTTGTAGTATTCATAGGAAATTATCTTTAATGTTGTTGAATTGTAATATTTTTTTTTGCAAAATTAAGATTATCTTTGGAATACTTAAATTTTAACTTTTTAAATAGTTCGGAAATGATTGAAAAATTTAAAAACACAGCAAATTTCTTGTTAGAAAGAGTTAAGTTTCAACCCGAAGTTGGAATTATATTAGGCAGTGGATTAGGCGGTTTTGCTAATAAAATTGAAAATAGTATTAGTTTTGATTATAAAGAAATTCCAGATTTTCCGGTTTCGACTGTTGAAGGACATTCAGGAAAATTAGTTTTTGGAAATATCGGAAACAAAAAAGTAGTTGCAATGCAGGGACGATTTCATTTTTATGAAGGATATCCTATGCAAACAGTTACTTATCCGGTTCGTGTAATGAAATTTTTAGGTATTAAATATTTATTTGTTTCGAATGCTGCCGGTGGGTTAAATCCTACATTTAAAGCCGGTGATTTAATGTTAATTAACGACCATATTAACTTCTTTCCTCAAAATCCATTATTAGGTAGAAATTTCGATGAATTAGGTCCACGTTTTCCGGATATGAGCAAAACTTATGCTCCCGAATTAATAGTTAAAGCTAAAGAAATTGCAAAAAATCATAATATTAAATTACAGGAAGGTATTTATATTGGTAGCTCAGGTCCTACACTTGAAACTCCAGCCGAATATCGATTTTTTAAAAGTATTGGTGCTGATGTAACAGGAATGTCAACAGTTCCAGAAGTAATTGTAGCACATCACATGGGAATTAAAGTTTTTGGAATTTCTGTTGTTACAAATACTGCTACGCCATCAACACCAGATGGAGAAACTACTCACGAAGAAGTTCAAAATGTGGCTGGAACAGTCGAGCCTCAAATGACTTTGATTTTTAATGAGTTGATTAAGAGTCTTTAATGAATTTTTTATTTTGTTCCCACAAACCTTATAACTGAAGATTTTCCTTTGTGAAATTCTCCTTCGCCAAGAATTACTTCTTGTTCAGATAATTCTGAAAAATGTAACTCTTTGAAGTAAGTTTTAATTTCTGAAACTGAATACAGTAAAGATTCCTGACTTGGACCACCAGAATTATATTCTTTTTGAAATTTAATTTGATTTTTTGAAAATGCTTCGAATATTACTACTCCATTTGGTTTTAAATACTTAATTATTTTGTTGAAATATGAGCTTCTTTTTGAAGAATCGAAATGTGAATATATCATAGCAATACAATCAAAATGATTTTCAGGGTAAGTTACATCTTCAATGTTTTTGATTTCGTAATTTACTTTAACGTTATATCTGGAAGCTAATTGTTCTGCCTTTTTTTTGCCTTCTGAACTAATATCAAATGCAAATACATCCCATTTTTTGACTGCGGCAAAAACACCGTTTCTGCCTTCACCTTCTGCTGTCATTAGTATTTTGCCAGGTTTGTATAATAATAATTTCTCCCTAAAATATTCATTTGCTGTTGTTCCATAAACATAATTTTTATCGGCATATCGTTTATTCCACATTTCTTCCATAACTATTCTTCTTTTGATTCAGTATTTGATTCATCATTATTATTTGGTGATTTGTATCTTCCTGCTTTTTTTAAAGCATTTACTATAATCCATTCCAACTGCCCATTTGAACTGCGGAATTCATCCGCAGCCCATTTTTCAATTGAATCGAGAACATTCTTGTCAATTCTTAATACAAATGCTTTTTTTGAACTCATCTGGAAATTTAAATTTTTTATAATTAGTAGATACTCCCAGTGTTTACAATTGGACTTGCATCTTTATCTGAACATAAAACTACCATTAAATTACTTATCATACTCGCTTTTTTATCATCATCTAATTCAATGATTTTTTGCTCAGAAAGTTGATTTAGAGCCATTTTAACCATACTTACTGCTCCTTCAACAATGCGGTAACGTGCTGCTACTATTGCAGTTGCTTGCTGTCGTTTAAGCATCGCCCCTGCAATTTCTTGAGCATAAGCTAAATAACTTATTCTTGATTCAATAACTTTTATTCCGGCTGTATGTAAACGTTCTGTTAATTCTTTTTCAAGTATATGATTGACTTCATCGCCACCATCTCTTAAAGTAAACTTTGATTCGTCTTGCTCATCAATATCGTCGTAAGCAAAGCTTCCTGCTAATTTTCTAATTGCAGATTCGCTCTGGACTTTTACAAAATGCTCATAATTGTCAACATCAAAAGCAGCTTTAAATGTATTTTCAACTTTCCAAAGTAACACAACTCCAATCATAATTGGATTTCCAAGTTTGTCATTTACTTTAATGGGTTCACTGTCGAGATTTCTTGCTCTTAATGTAATTTTACGTTTAATCATAAATGGATTTACCCAACAAAATCCGTTAGCTTTTACAGTGCCTTTGTATTTTCCAAATAATACAAGTACAACAGAATCGTTTGGATTAACTACAAAAAGACCAAGCATACAAATAATTGAAATAAAAATCATTAATACTCCAGGAATAATCATAATAGCCTCATTGTCAGAATTTATTAAAAGTGTAATAGCTGTTGAAATTGAAATTAAAATGATGGTTAAGAATACAAAACCATTCATTGGTTTAAAGTTTGTCTCCATATTTTTAAGATTTAAAATGATATTAAAATAATATCACAATGATAATACGTTAAAATGAATTTTGCAAATGTTTTTAAATATATTTTTTCACTACTAACCGACTAAATTCTTGTTAATCCTCTACGAGGAAAAATTGAATTTCTATTATGTTGTTTTATTGTCATTTAAGCTCTACGAGCTATTCACCGTAGGTGATTTATGTCAATAAAATAAAAACTACCCCAAAATCCCAAATTACCTCGTAGAGGTTTAACTATTAAATAGTTCCAAGAAAATTAAAATTTTAGTCGGTTAGTAGTGATATTTTTTAATATTTTGAATATTAATAATATGTAGAAAATTGCAGAAAACGGATTTGAAAATTATTTTAGCAAGATTGGAAAATTGAAATAATTATTGTCAATTTATATTTGCATTATCAAAATTAGAAGAAAATGAACAAGGAAGAAACTTTAAATATATATCACGAAAGAATAAACAAAGTTATTTCATTTGTTAATAGTCATTTAGACGAAGAAATGGACTTAAACTATTTATCAGAAATTTCGTGTTTTTCGCCATTTCATTTTCATCGAATTATCAGAGCTTATTTAAATGAATCGCTTGGTTCGTACATTGTAAGAATAAGAATGGAAACGGCGGCATCGTTAATTTTACATGCAAATTTTCAAATAAGCGAAGTTGCTTTAAAGGTTGGATATGATATTCCTTCCTCGTTTAATAAGGCATTTCAAAAAAGATTTGGCTGTCCACCTTCAGAATTCAAAGAAAAGCATCTTAATCAAAATCAAATAAATTATTTAAGTATGAAAACATCTTCCGAAAGTAGATTGTTAAAACCAACAATTAAAACTTTAAAACCAAAAAAAGTAATTTTTACTCAGTCGATTGGCGATTACAAGGGCGAAGGGACTTCTAAAGCATGGGATAGGGTTTGCGAATTTGCCCAAAGGAAAAGATTATTTGGCTGGAAAAACGAATTTATAGGTATTAGCCACGATAACCCAGAAATTACCGAATCTGAAAAATTACGATACGATGCGTGTATCAGTATTACAAAGGATGTAAACCCTGAAGCTCAGATTGGAGTAAAGGAAATTGAAGGAGGAAAATATGCGGTTTTTTTACATAAGGGTTCTTACGAAAATTTTAATCAAACATATAATGCAATTTACAAGCAATGGCTTCCTGAAAGTGGTTTTGAATTGCGAAATTTGCCATGTTTTGAAGTATATTTGAACCAGCCTCAAAAAACTAAACCTCAAAATCTTAAAACAGAAATTTATATACCAATAGTTTAAATATTAAAGCAATTTTATGGAAAAAATAGATTTTAAAAAAACGTACAAAGTACTTTATAATGCTTCAACAAAAAAAGTAGAAATAATTGACGTTCCAGAATTACGATATATTGTTTTCGATGGACAAGGAGATCCTAATAGCAGTATTGAGTTTCAGGAAAAAATTGAAGCAATGTATAGCATTGTTTATACATTAAAATTCATGTTAAAGTTTGCAAAGGAAAAACCTGCTGGCTATTTCGATTACGTAGTTCCTCCTTTTGAGTCGTTGTGGTGGATGGATAATATGGAAATTGATTCAAAACAACCTGATAAATGGAAATGGTCACTTATGATAATGATTACCGATTATATTGATGATAAACTGATTCAAAAAGCTATTGTTGAAATTCAAAAGAAAAAAGACAACAAATGGCTGAACTCATTCAGAATCGAAAAAATAAAGGCTCATCAAGGTGTTAAAATTATGCATATTGGACCTTATAATGAAGTTGAAACATCAATTTTGCAATTAAACGATTTTATTGAAAAGAACAATTTGAAGATTATTGGAAAACATCACGAAACATACTTAAGCGACCCAAGAAGAGTTAGTCCTGAAAAATTAAAAACAATTGTAAGACATCAAATTGTTGCAAGACATTAAATCAATAAGTTCTTACTAAATGTTTGTTTAACAGTTAGATGAAACACCTGATTAATGCATACTTTTATTCTTGCAGATGTTTTCAATCGCAATGATTTACAAATAGGCTTATTGATTTTGCACCATTAAAGTATTGCCAGACATTTCTTCTTGAGGTATCTTAAAAATTAGACTTGAATTATTATAAGCAATATTATCACGTAAAGGAAGTTGTAATCTTTTTAAATTGTGGTATCTGTCGCCTTCAAATATTAATTCCATTCTTCTTTCGTCTCTAACTTTTTTTAAGAAATCGTTGTCAGTCCATAAAATTGGTAGTTCGCCATTATATTTAACAGAGCCAATTGCTCTTTCTCTTACAGCTTTGTAACTATCGTAGGCATCACTTATGTTTCCGTTTGTTAAATAATTAGATTCAGCTCTTATTAAGTGCAATTCAGATAATCTTAAAATGCAAATATTGTTTGTAATAATAGAATTTAAAGCATTTTTGTATTTTTTTGGATAGCCTTTATTTGTAATGCCATTAATGCTAATATACTGTGCATCTTGCCGTCTTTTGTCATACGAAAGGTAAAGATTTTTTAATGCAATTGCATTTGCAGAAAACAAAGGGGCTACATTTGACGAAGAATAATAATTATAAACAATATTATTCACCTGATCTTTAGATGTATTTATTAATTGAAAAATTACTTCACCAGCATATTCCTCACCTGTTGACTGAAATGCTTTTTGAGTAAGACTATCCATTGAATAAATTTCACTATTAATTACAATATTAGCGTATGATGAAGCATTCTGATAGTCTCCTTTTTGAAAATATATTCTGGATAAATATGCATTGCAAGCCATTGCAGATGCTCTTCCTCTACTAAGATATGGTGAAGCTGGAGTAGATTCATTACCACTCGAAATAATTCCTGCCGAAGTAAGTAAATTTTCAGCATCTTTTAAATCTCTAATAACTTTGCTATAAACATCTTCTACTGAGCTTCTTGCTAACGACATGTCATCATCTTTACTGAAAATGGGTATTTCACGATATGGTAATCCAAGTTGATTATTTCCTCCAGGTTTCGATACATCATAAGGTAAAGCCCAAAAACGACAAATTTCAAAATAAGTTACTGCTCTTAAAAATAATGCTTCACCTTTTAGTTGATTTTTATACATATCAAATTCATCATCATTTATTGTCTGATTATCAATGGCATAAATAATATTATTTGCTCTGTTAATAGTATTATATGCACTTTTCCAAATATCTCTTAGAATTCCAATCTGAACAGAAGTTTCTCTTCGGTAAATTTCGAGTGTTCCAAAAGGATTTAGTCTATCTTGATTAACTTCAGTATCATCTGCAAGTAAATCGGCAAACATTACAAGATTACCTGACATAACAGACTGAAAACCATCATAAGCTCCATTTAATACATTTTTTAAATCAAGAGTAGATTGAATTGCAAGCTCGTTAGGAATATCCTGAACTGGTTCTATATCTAAAACTTTTTTACAAGAAGTAACTGTTATTAAGCCTATTATTATAAATTTAATATATTTCATGTTTTTATTTTTTTAAAAAGTAAATTGAATCCCTGCAGTAAATGTTTTTACTTGTGGTGTTTGAAATGATGGTCCAGCAAAAGAAATATTCCCAGCCTGGCTATTTGTATCAACATTTCTTAATACTTCTGGATCCCAACCGGGATATTTAGTATAAGTTAATAGATTTGTTCCGCTAATATATATTCTAAAAGAGCCAAGTTTAAATTTTTTGCAATATTTTTCTGATAATCTATATCCGATAGTTACGGATCTTAGGCGAATAAAAGAGGCATCATATAAATATAAATCAGAATTAACCGCTTCATTAAAAATTGCTGGTTTATCCGAATCAGGATTTGATGGACTCCAAGCATCCATTACTTCTTTTCGTTGGGCAATTCTTGTATAATCTCCTAATTGTCTTTTTGCTGGATCATCGTAAAGCGTATTTCCATAAACAAAACTGACAAGAAAACTAAAATCAATATTTTTATATGAGAAATTGTTAGTAATACCACCAACGAAATCAGGGCTAGGTTTTCCTTTTGGAACTCGATTAAGAGTATAAAAATCTCCACCAGTTGGGTGGTCTTTAGTCATAATATTTCCATTAATATCATAATATAAGGCAGTTCCAGCAACTACATTAAATGTATCTATTATACTTCCTGAATTATCGTATTGATACAATGTTCCATCTTGTTTCTGTACACCTGCATACTCAACTAGATATGCTTGTCCAACCGGATAACCAACTACTACACGTCCTTCGCCAGGTTGTCCACTTTCAAAAGCATCAGGAGGCAATCCATTAACATCAATAACTTTGTTTTTATTGAATGATATATTAAAATCAGTTGACCATTTAAAAGCTTTATTTAAATTTTTTGTTGATAAAGTAAATTCAAATCCTTTATTACTCATTTTCCCAACATTACGCCAAATTCCAGAATAGCCCGAAGATGGAGGAAGTGAAATAAGCATTAACATGTCTGTTGTAATTTTATTATAATAAGTAGCAGATCCAGATATTTTATTTTGAAAAATGCCATATTCTAAAGTTAAATCAAGTTGTTTTGCTTTTTCCCAACTAAGTTCGGGATTTCCTAATGTGTTTGGCGAAATACCAGATTGACCATTATAACCGTTATTTATTGAATAATATCCAAGATAAGATAAATCACCTATATTTGCATTACCAGTAAATCCATAACTTGAGCGAAGTTTTAAAAAGCTTATTTGTTTAATACTTTCCATAAACTTTTCGTCAGAAATAATCCAACCAGCAGATAAAGCAGGAAACCATCCATATTTATTTTCATCACCAAATCTTGACGAACCATCTGTTCTGATTGATAATGTAGCTAAATATTTATCTTTTAATTTATAATTTGCTCTAAAAAAATAAGAAACAAAGCCAAATTCTGTTTCATAACCGTATCCATCTTTTTCACTAGCAGTTGCAGGAGTAGTGAAATAATCGTTAGGAAAATTCCAACCATGTAATCCAACTTGTTTCGTAGATGAATGTTGCATAGAATTGCCTAAGTTAAAAATAATATCATGCTCCTTTATTGTTTTGTTGTAAGTGAAGTAGTTGTTTGTATTCCAGTTATATACAGTTGTTCTTCTGTCCCAGGCATCTGACATTGAATTTTCTACTTGAATATTTCTAAAATTAAATTCCGTTTCAATTTGATTTAATACATCAATTCCATATTCAGATCTGTAAGATAAATCTTTATATATCTTTAAATCAGCAAATAAGTTTGAAACTGTTCGAAAAACCGAGGCTTTAAAATGTGTATTTTCTAATTGCCAGACAGGATTATTATCCAAAAAATAAGTTCCGTCATTATTGTAAATTGGTAAATAAGGTAACATTTGTTGAGCCCATCCTAAACCTCCATCATCTCCTGTTGGGACTCTTTTGTTATTTGAAAAAGACAATCCTATATTTGTTCCAATCGTAAGAGCATTTGTTGCTTTGTTTTCGATGTTAATTCTTCCATTAATTCTTTCATAATCGTTTCCAACAAGGAATCCTTTTTCTTTATGATATGTTCCACCTATATAAAATATAGTTTTTTCATTACCTCCAGTAGCCGATAAGTTTAAGTCTTGTACTACTCCAGTTCTAATAAACTTATCTATCCAATCTGTTCCACCAAGTTCAGCCAGTGAGTCTGCCTGAGCTCTAGTCCAATTACTATAGACTTCAGTTTCTTTGGATTCAGGTTCCTGACCAGACCAAACTAAAACACTGTCTCTTAAAGCTAAGTGTTCTTTAGCATCTAGAAAATCTAATTTTTTTGTAGCATTAACAATACCTGAATAGTATCCGACTGAGAATTTGGTTTTTCCTTCTTTCCCTTTTTTTGTTGATATTAAAACAACACCATTTGAGCCTCTCGACCCATAAATTGCCGCCGATGCAGCATCCTTTAATATTTCTATTGATTCAATATCTGCTGGATTTAAATCAGCTAAAGCACTAGTTTTAGAGCCTAAGCTACCCGGGCTTAAATCTCCTGTTGTAACTGGAATACCATCAATTACATAGAGTGGTTCGCTACCTGCTGAAATTGAACTATTTCCACGAATATTAACTTTCATTGGTGAGCCAGCAATACCATTTGCAGAAGTAATTTGAACACCGGAAGCTCTACCTTGCATGGTTTGTTCAACTGTAGTTACGGCACCATCTCCAATGTCTGATGGTTTAATTGTAGCAATTGAGCCAGTAACGTCACGCTTTTGGCGACGACCATATCCAACTACAACAGCTTCGTCAAGCATTAAAATATCCTCTTTTAAGGTTACATTCATTGTAATTGTTTTTCCTTCAATAACTTCTGCTTTTTGCTTTTGAGAGGTATATCCAATGAAAGAAAATACTAATGTATAATTGCCTGGATCTGCTTCTAAACTATAATTTCCATCAAAATCAGTTGCTGTTCCAATTCCTGAACCTTCAATTACAATTGAAGCCATAAAAACTGGCTCATTTTTGCTGTCGATAACTTTACCTATTATTTTACCTTTTTGTGCAAATGTGTTTAGTGATAATGTTAATATACTGAATATTAAGAGAAATTTGACTGATTTCATGCTGTTATTATTTTAATGCAATTTAATATTTTATTTTCTACGTGCAAAGGGACAATTTTTTTAAACATAGATTTTTAAAAATAATTATTATTCATCGAAATTGTTGTATAAATTTGTAAATATATTCAACTAATTGATTTTTAATGCAAACAACAGAAAGCGAATCGTTATATAAAAATCTTGAAAAACTTCCAGTAAAAAAACTGCTAAAGTTTATAAATGAGGAAGATAAAAAAGTCCCATTTGCAATAGAAAATTGTTTAAGTGATATAGAGAAAGTTGTTAATGCTATTGTTAAGAGTTTAAAAAGTGGAGGTCGATTGTTTTATATTGGAACTGGAACAAGTGGGCGGTTAGGGATATTAGATGCTTCGGAATGTCCTCCAACTTACGGAGTTTCAGCTGATATAGTAATTGGGCTGATTGCAGGTGGTGATGTGGCAATAAAGCAAGCTGTTGAAGGAGCCGAAGATGATGTGGAAGCAGGCTGGAATGATTTACAAAGATTTGATATTAATAGTAAAGATTTTGTAATTGGAATTTCTGCTTCTGGAAATACTCCATATACTGTAGGAGCAATTCAAAATTGTAGTAAAAATGGAATACTAACAGCATCAATTACAAATAATAAAAAATCAATTTTATCAAAAGAATCTAAATATTCGATTGAAGTAATTGTAGGTCCTGAGTTTGTTACAGGTAGTACAAGAATGAAATCAGGAACATCTCAAAAAATGATATTGAACATGATTTCTACTTCAGTTATGATAAAGCTTGGAAAAGTTAAAGGAAATAAAATGATTGAATTACAATTAAAAAATAATAAATTAATTGATAGAGCTATACGTATTATTTCAGAAGAATTAAAAATAAAAAGGAGTGAAGCAGAATTATTATTAAACAAATATGGAAGTATAAGAAAAGCATTAAAAGGTTTTTTTTAGAATCAATAAATCATATTATATTTGAACACTTATATAGACATTTAAAATTAATTTTTATGAAACTAATTATTACATTATTATCTTTTTTTATTGCAAGTGTTGCAATTTCACAGAAATCAAATCTGATTTTTTATACCGAAAATGGAGAACGTTTTCAGGTTATTGTAAATGGCGTTTTACAAAATTCTAATCCTGAAACAAATGTTAAAATTACGGATTTAGTTGCACCGAATTATCAAATTAAAGTTCTTTTTGAGAATAAAGCATTAGGAAGTGTTGATAAGCAAATATTTTTTAATCAAGGAAATGAGACAACTTTTGCAGTTAAAAAAAACAAAGATGGTGCTTATGTTATTCGTTTTAGAAGTGAAGTACTTTTAGCTCAAGCTCCACCTACTGTTGTTGGTCAAACATCTTATGTTTATTCAACAGTTGCTCCAGTAACTACAACCATAAGTCAAACAACAACAACTGTTTCTGACAATAATGCAAATGGAGTATCTATGGGAGTTAATGCTAATGGTTTAGGCATTAATGTTAATATGAATATTAATGATGGAATGATGGAAAACTCGTCCACTACTTCTTCATACTCAACAACAACCACCACCACAACAACAACAACATCTCCTGTTGGAAATGTAATTATTGAAGAGCAACCAACAGTAATTTATGTTCCTGGTTATGCTGGAACAGTGGGTTGTGCAAGACCTGTAAATCAAAACGAATTTTCTTCAATAAAAAGTACTATTTCATCTAAGTCGTTTGAAGATAGTAAGCTGACAATTGCTAAACAGGTTGTTGCGGCAAAATGTTTAACATGTGCTCAAGTTAAAGAAATTATGATGCTTTTTAGTTTTGAAGACTCAAAGTTAGAATTTGCAAAATTTGCCTATAAGCATACTTATGATATTGAAAATTATTATATGCTAAATGATGCTTTTACTTTTGAGTCATCAATTGACGAACTTAATTCTTATATAAATGGTGGAGGTTACTAACCAAAATTTGTAAGAAAACTCCAAATTACAAAAAACAAATATCAAACAAATTCCAATTTTCAAAACTTCAATTCTTAAAACAGTTTGGATATTATGTATTTATATTTTGAGATGGCTAAGGTTTATGGTTTCTTTGATTTCAACCTGTATTTTGTGAAAATAACACTTTTAGTAATGTAAATTTGATAATTTTAGATGTCTGATAATTAATTCTATTGTTTTTGCCACAGATTACACTAATTAACACAAATTTGTTTCACAGATTATTTGAATTAGCACAGATAAAACAACCTTTGGTTGTTTTAAATCTGTGAAAATTTGTGCAATCTGTGGCTAATAACTTCTTTATAATCATTTCATTGTCTTTATTTAGTCATGAATGTTTCATGTATGATTAATTTCAAAATTGGTAATTGTCAAATCATTACAAAA
>Ga0154347_1142_pt1 | contig 22781 bp, 18 predicted proteins | sample RifGroA2_FD_115875 | JGI IMG/M metagenome (GOLD analysis project Ga0154347, IMG submission 115875) | Bacteroidetes bacterium GWA2_31_9
GAACTTACAACGAAACATTTACAAATGTTAATGGTTGCGATTCAGTTGTTACTTTAACTTTAACAGTAAATCCTGCTGAATTATATCAAGAAACATATACAATTTGCGAAGGTCAAACATACAACTGGCAAGGTGTTGATTACACTTTATCAGGAGTATATAATGCCAATTATGTAAATGCTTTAGGTTGCGACAGTATTTATGAACTAACATTAACTGTAAATCCTATTCCAGTAGTATCGTTTACTGGACTTGCAGCTGAATATTGTAAAGTTGATAATATTGTTTTATTGGTTGGAAGTCACTCTACTGATGGAATATTCAGTGGAACAGGAATAACTAATAATAATGTGTTTAATCCTATAAATGCAAACTTAGGACTAAATACAATTTCATATTCATTCACAGATCAATATGGTTGTAGTGCAACATATACTCAAGATGTAACTATTAATTCAATTCCAGTAGTTTCAGTAATAGCAACAAATTCAGATTGTGGTCAACCTACAGGTTCAGCACAAATTAATGTTACAGGAGGAGTTACGCCTTATACATATTCGTCAGGAGGTAGTTTAGTTAGCAATTTACTTGCAGGAAACTACTCAGTAACAGTTATTGATGCTAAAGGTTGTACAAAATCGAAAAACTACAATATAGTTGATAATACTGCTCCAAGTGTAATGATTGCATCATCTACACCAAGTTCATGTAGTATTTCATGCGATGGTACAGCTTCTGTTGCAATATCTGGAGGAGTAACTCCATATACTATATTATGGACAAGCGGTGAAACAACTTCTTCTGCAGTTGAATTATGTGTTGGTGAACAATCAGTTGAAGTAATTGATGCAGCAGGTTGTACAGCAGGTGATATAATTGATATTACTTACGCAATGCCGAATCCAACAATTTTTGGAAGAATTACTTATAGTGGTGGTGGAGTTGACGGTCAATATGCTCAACTTAAAGTTTATTCTAGAACTTTACATACTGGTGGTGGATTTGATTTACTTCCAAGTAATTACTTAATTGCATCAGATGGAACTTATTACTTAAATAATTTTGTTCCTGATCAGTATGTATTAAGAGTAGAGTTATTAGCAGGAAATCCATATTCAGGAATGATTAATTCTTATTATAATGTAGATAGTACTGTTACAACTTGGGCTACAGCTGATACTATTTTCTTAAATTGTGGTGAAAACTTTGAAGCAAATATTACAATGTTTGAATTACCAGTACTTAGTCCAGGAAACGGTCAAATAACAGGAGCATTATTTTATCCTGTAGCTGGAAGTAAAGCCTCTGAGCCAAAAGGGATTTATCTTGCTGCTGATAAAGCTGCTGGTGAGCCAATTCCAGGTGCTGAAATAACTCTTGAACAAGAACCAGACGATGCACCAATTGCAAATACTAATACTGATATGAATGGAGATTATGTTTTTGCAGATATGCCAGAAGGAGATTACTCATTAAGAGTTGAGATTCCAGGTTTCCCAATGTTTGGAACTTATAATATCAATATCAATGCTACAGATACAGTTTTTGCAGGCTTAGATTTTTATGTTGATACAACTGCTAATAGTGGTAATATTGATACAGTATTAGTATATATACCAAATACTGATATTGCTATGATGTCAGTTTCTGTTTATCCTAATCCATCAAAAGAGCAGTTTAATATTAGCTATAATTTAAATATTAATAGTAAAGTTAAACTTGAAGTATTTGATGTAGTTGGTAAGAATATCGAAACATTAGTTGATAATAATCAATTAGTGGGTGAATATAATTATACTATTAATACTCATAGTTCAGGCTTATTGCCAGGAACTTACTTTGTAAGATTAATGGCAGATAATAGTGTATATTTAAAAAAGATTGTTATTATTGAATAACGATTAACTTGAATAAAAAAAAGGGAAGTAATTGCTTCCCTTTTTTTTATTTTATTAAAATCTTGACCAAGCGATGTGTTTTGTACATTAAAGAATCAAAAGTATTGACAAATAGACTTTATTTATTGTCTTGGTTTTAAGAATTAATGGTATTTATATATGTTTTATAACTTCATTTTATAAAGCTAATTGTATAAGTATAATAAATAATTTATCTTGTAAAAAATATTTTGCTTAAAATTGAGTTTAGTTTTTAATTGAAGTTAAAATAATGGAAGCAAATACAAGCCAGAAAAAGATTTTAGTGCCATGGGGGTTAACCATGATGTCAGAAACAGCCTTTGAATTTGCCGTTAATATTTCAAATGGATGTGATTGTGGTATTACAATTGGAAAAGTTGTTAAATCAGAAAGCTTAGTTAATGAGGCGAGAGCTGATTTGGAGGAGGTTAGCCTTAATTTAGAAAAAAAATATTCTATAAAACCTAATATTGTTGTCGCTTCTGGCAATATTTTAAAAAAATTTAGTGAAATTGCTGTAGAACAGAATTGTAGCTTAATAATAAAGCATACAAGTAGTGTTTCAGGAATGGAAAAAATTTTAGGAGGCAAAACAATTAAAATTGTTGCTGGTTCTCAAATACCTTACATAATTGTACAGAACTCTCCACAAAAAAAAGAAATTGATAAAATCGTATTGCCATTAGATTATACAAAGGAATCAAAAGAAAAAATGAATTGGTTTAGCTTTCTAAATAGGAACTTTAAGCTACATCCGCATGTATATCTTGTTTCACCCCAAACCACAGACGATAGAAAAATGAGGTTTATAAAAAATAATCTTCTGTTTGCTAAAAATATTCTTGATGATAAAGGAATTCAATTTGAACATCATACAATTGATAGCAAAATAGATTATGCTGACGGTTTTGTTGAATTGGCACATAAAGTATCTGCTGATATTATTTTAATAATGCTTCCCAAAGACTTTGGTTTTAGTAATGTATTATTTGGTTCAAAAGAACAAGACATTATTGTTAATAAATATGGAATTCCAGTAATGTGTATTAATCCTCGTGATGATTTAACTTTAACTGGTTGGAAATAACATCTGAAAATTCCAAGTTTAAAGCCTCAAATCCCAAGCTCCAAGAATGAAATTTCGTGAACTTAATTTGCGATAGTATTTTGAATTCGGGGCTTTTACTAATTCTAGAATTTTATTCTTATTTGAGCTTTTACTTCACTTTTATGGTTTCCTTGTATTTCGGTTAAACCACTACTTATTACATTTTTATCAGAATAATAGAATTGTCCCCAATTTATCCAAAAATCAATTTTGTCAGAAATTGAATATTTTATTGTTATATAAGTTCTTGTGCCTTTTGAATAATAAGCTGGAATAGAAAAGGCATATAAAATATCACTTTCAAAAGCATAAAGTCTAGTATCATAAGAATCAGTCTCAAACATTGCATATCTGAATGATATCGTTAATGGTAGCTTCATAGGTTTATAATTTATATCATGATAAATTAAATATCCCTTATCATTAGTGTTTAAGTGATTATTATATATTTTGAATTCAATCCTATCTTTCATAGAAATTGTATTTGTAACCTGATATGAAATATGATATCTGATATTTGTATTAGAAACGTCTATAATTGTCTTAAGACCAGTTGAGTCAAGTGGAGAATTATCGGATTTAATTTCGTTTTTAAACTTCAAATACATTTGTACATTTCTTGACAAACTATAATCTAATTGTGCAAAGTAATCAACTCCACTTGAAGGAGAATTTATATTAAATTTTAGCCAAGGAAACTTGTAGGTATCAATATATGCTGATATTTTGAATTTTTGATATGGAAGAATTTCAGTTCCAATATATAAGCCTTTTTCGTTTGAATTACTTGATCCTTCTGAAAAAGCTTTTCCATAATATGATTGATAGTCTCTTGAATAATTTCGTTGTAAAACTGATACAGAAACTTGTGGTGCAATATACATTACAGCTCCGTTTAAGTATGCAATAGCATTATTTTCACTTGCAGCTATTTCTCCAAAAAAGTTAATTCCCTTTAATACAAACTGATAATTAAAACCTAAATTGGAATTATTGGTTCCAATAAAATCAAAAGTTTGGTAAGGCTTTAAATCTTTTGTAAGTTCTGCATCAAAAAAATAATTTAAGTATGTTAATCCAATATTAAATTTTTCTCTATTATAAGTTAAGTTTCCCCCCATTACATTTTCTTGAATAGTGTGTTTGTCGGCAAGTTCAGAAAGTGTTGTATGGTATCCTGTATTCTGAAAAGATGACACTTCAATAACTTCCTCTGAAATAGTATCTTGTATGCTTACATTCGCATCAATTTTTTTCTGAGAATAAAATGCAGAAAAATCTAAATTCTTAAATCTCAAAGTCGTTCCTGCACCCCTCATAAAAAGGTTTTCGTCAGCAGAGGAATATTTTTTTATTCCTTGACCTTTTTTCTTAATATTCATAACATAAGAAGACTTACTGTATGACATTCCAGAATTAATAACCAAGCCTTGTCCAAAACCAACTTGATAATCACCAAGACTTATAGTTTTAAAAATGCCGATATTGTTTATTTGTAAATGAGCTGTGTAATAGTCAAATCCATTTTTTTGAGTTCCTTTAAAAAACTCTTCACCAGGATCTTTTTCAGCTGTAAATCCTGCCGAAATTTGATTTTTATAATTAAACTTATAACGAGTATATATTTTATAAGGACTTCCAAGGTATCCATTAGTAGTTTCTGGTAAATAACCTTTTTGTGTCTCTATAACTCTTTGACTTTTAAGAAATAGCTGGTTTGAGCCATAGTTTAATACTCTAGCAAAATTTAATTTATTTTTTGTTTTTACAGCTTCAACGGTTACAAAAGGGGCAATTTTTTTAATGTCATCAACGTCAAAGCCATATACTAACTGAAGTTCGTAAAGTGATAATAAATTGCCAAATTTTGTCCTATAATTAATTAAACTATTAATTTGAAAATCGTTTAAAGCTTGAAGTTTATCTAGCTCTTCTTTTGTTGCTGAATTCAGATTTAATGGATCGTTATAAAATTGAGTTAATTCTTCATAAATAGTAGTGTAATCTAACTCCTCATCGGTGTTTGATGCAATTTCTTCAATTAATTTTTCAACAACTTCTTGTGCAGATTTTGAACCCTCTTGTGCAAGTATTGCAAAAGAGAATAGAAAAAATAGGCTAAATAAAATATATTTTATCATTTTGAAGATAAAGCATAAGAAATTGAAATCTGAGAACTTAACCCTAAAACAGGATGTGTAACAAATGCGATGTCGGCTTTAAACTTTTTCATTTTATAACCAACACCGAATGTATTTTGGACAGGATTCGTAATTATTCCCGTTCTTAAATATAAATTTACAAGAAGCTGATATTCAATGCCCCCTTTGAAAATTGCCTTTTGATCTAAATCTTTTTCTGTTTCGATACATACTAAAGTTTTTTCTGAAAAAGCATATCCTAAGCCTAATTTAAAAATAGTTGGGATTCTTTCATTTGAGTAATCATCAATTTTTGCTTTTGAAATATTAAAAACGTGAGCACCAACATATAATCCTTTTACAGGTTGAGATAATATTCCAATCTCAGCAACTGGAACTCCTTTGTTTCCATATTCTTCATCAATATGAGTCTGAAAATAATCTATTTGAACACCTGCTGCAAAAGAGTTTCCAAACATTTTTGCATAAGAAAGTCCTATTTTACTTTCATTATATTTTGAATAGCCAAAATGATTATAATTTAAACCAAATGTCCCTGATTTTTTCGAAGGTAAAGCAAATGCTAGTGAGCTTAATCCTAATTCTGGTATTAAAAATTTATTTTCATAATGTAATCCAACTTCAGATATTTTAAGGAATGCTAAACCTGCTTGATTATGCGATGTTGACCATAACGAAGGAGTCATTACGCCAGTATTTCCCATTGAGGAATATCTTGCTCCAACAGGATAATTCTCATTTCCACTAATTGCTACAAAGCAAATTAGTATAAAAAATATAGGTAAATATATTTTTTTCAATAATTGATTCATCTAATTAGTTTTAAATTCAAATGATATTTTTGAAAATTCGTCGTTAGCTTCTTTAATTTTCTTTTTCAAGTTTGTTTTAAATTGGCTGAATTTTTCTGCAATTGAAGAGTTTCCAATTGAAAGAATTTGAGTTGCAAGTATAGCAGCATTTTGAGAAGCATCTAATCCGACTGTTGCTACTGGAATTCCGGGAGGCATTTGTAATATTGATAAAACAGAATCCCAACCATCAATAGAAATTGCTGAACGACAAGGAACACCAATAACAGGAAGTGTTGTAAATGCTGCAATTACTCCTGGTAAATGTGCTGCACCACCTGCACCTGCAATAATTACTTTAATTCCTCTTTTTTGTGCACCAGAAGCAAACTCTTCAACAAGTTCAGGAGTTCTGTGGGCAGAAAGTGCATTAACTTCGAAAGGAATTTTAAATTCATTTAATTGTTTTGCTGCTTTCTCCATTACCGACCAGTCAGATGTACTGCCCATTATGATGCTTACAAGTGGTGTCATATTTTAGTAATTTTTACTTAACAAATTTAATAAATGTATTGGAATATTTTAAAATATTTGATTTTAATAATTTAAGCCCAATTATAAATGGTTAGTTTATTAATGGTTAAATAAATAATCTATTTTTTTAACATATAAAAAGCAGTTGTTTCCGTAAGCTTTTGTTCAATAATATTTAGAACAATTAAGTTTACTAATATTTCTTCTGCCATTTTATTTGTGAGATGAGCAATTTTGCAAAATTTTGACAATGTTATGTCTTTGTTTTCTGCAAGATAGTCAAGTATTGCTTGCTCATCTTTTGAATATCTAAGTATTACAGGCTTTTTTTGCTTTTGCAATTGTTTAACTCTTAGAAATATAGAGTTTACTTGAAGGGTTTTGTCATCAACTCTTGTGTAATATTGCATTTTTCCTTGTTCATCAGGAGCATAATGGGTAGTACTGCTTTTTTGAATGTCAACTTCGAGAATTGTTTTGCCAGAAATTTGCCAATTTTTAACAGAAAAATTAATGGGAGGTTTACAGTACATAGATGCAGCTCCTTCAATCATATAAAACTCTTCTTCTGATCTAACACCAGCAATTCGTCCGTTATCTTTTACACCAACTAAAAGTTTTCCTCCATCAGTATTTGCAAAAGCAGATATAGTTCTCGCTATTTTTTTTGAGTCGCTAATCTCAAATTTAAAATCAAGAGTTTGATTTTCACCTTTTTCAATTAATTTTATAATATGATTGCTCACTTTAAAATTTAGATATATTTTTTTATAATATCTAATAGTCCCTTTTCAGTCATTGGTTTTGTCAAAATATCATTAAAACCAAATTTTTTCAATTTTTCTATATCTTCAGATAATGCGTACGCTGTTTGTGCAATAACTGGGACTTTTGAGTTTATAATTCTGATTTCTTCTGTAGCTTCAAACCCATTCTTAATAGGCATTTTGATATCCATTAATATTAAGTTTATAGATTTGTTTTTTTCAAATATTTCAATTGCTTCTTGACCATTTTTGGCATGTAAAAGTTTGTATTTAAAAGGTAATAAAATTTCTTCTATAAATAAAAAATTAATCTCCTCATCTTCAGCAATAAGAACAGTAATGAGCCTTTCATTATTCTCTTCAAAATCTGAGTTATATTTATATATTTTGTCGGTTTCGCATATAGGTATGCTGAAAAAAAATGTTGTACCTTTATTAATTTCAGATTCTAGCCAGATTTTTCCACCCATTAATTCTACATATCCTTTAGAAATTGATAAACCAAGACCAGTGCCACCATAATGCTTAGTAAATGAAGTTTCGGCTTGTCGAAAACGATCAAATATTTTGTCTTGCAAGTCGCTTAATATGCCTATTCCAGTGTCTTTTACGTAAAACTCAATATTGTATTTCTTTAACGAATAACCAAACTCAACTACTCCTCGGCTAGTAAATTTTATTGCATTACTCAATAGGTTGGTAAATATTTGTCGTAATTTAGTTAAGTCGGTATTAACAATTGCAAATTCATCAGGGACTTCTTTTTTAGAAAATAAGCTAATATTTGACTTTGTTGCATGAGGTTTAAAAAATGAAGTCATTTCTAGCATTACATTATTAATGTTTACAGCTTCATTATATATTTTCATTTGACCAGTTTCTATTTTTGAAACGTCAAGAATATCATTAAGAATGCTTAAAAGTTGATTGCAATTATTTGTAATTATTTCTGAATAGAATTTTCGTTTTTCGAATGTAACATCAGGGTTTGCAAGCATTTGAGCAAATCCCATTATTCCGTTCATTGGAGTTCTAATTTCATGTGAAACATTTGCTAAAAATGCTGATTTTAAACGGTCGCTTTCTTCTGCTTTATTCTTTGCTAAAATTAATTGTTCTTCAAATTCTTTTCTATATGTGATGTCATTTACTACTCCTATAAAAGCTACAACTACATCTTTCTTTTTTAATGCTGAAACAAACATGTCTGCCCAAAAAATTGATTTGTCTTTTTTTACGAATCTTTTTTCAATTCTAAAATCGGTTATTTCACCTGCTTTTATTTTGTTAAGCTTATTAAACGATTCTTCAACATCTTCATAATAAGTAATATCTTTTGATGAATAATTTTTGAATTCATCATCAGTATATCCAAAATAATCAATAAATGTTTTATTCCATTCAATTAATTTGCCTTTTGCATTTATGACAACGAATCCGGCATTAGATGAAGAAAACATTGTTCGAATTCTTCTTTCGCTTTCTTCAGTTATATCTTTTGCTTTAATTAATTCTTCATTTGCTTGAACAAGTTCTTCATTTGTAGCAAGGTATTCTTCATTTTTTAATTTTAATTCAGCTAGAATCAGCATTTTGTCATTAATATCCTGAATAGTCCCAAACATTTTAATAGGTTTCCTATCTTTATCGTAAATCAATGAACCTAATCCATGAACCCATAATGTAAGTTCAGTGTTTTTTTGTATGATTTTATATGATTTGTCAAAAAATTTACCCTCAGTAAGAACATGTTGTGTAAGGTATGCTTGCATTTCCTCTTTATAGTCGGGATGAATAATTCCTAACCACGAATTTACATCTTTTTGATAATCAGAATCAATCCCAAAAATATTATTTAATTCGTCTGAACTTGTCCAAAATCCAGTTAAAATATCAAATTCGTAATATCCAAGCTTGGCAACAGTTTGAGCTTCTTTTAATAAATGTTCATTATATTGGAGTTCATTTTTTAGTTTTATTTTTTCAGTAATATCCTCACCCGAGCTTAAAGTTCCAGAGATTTTTTCTTCATCAATTAAGAATGAATTATGCCATGCAATTGTTTTTATTTCTCCATTTTTTGTAATTATTTCATTTTCATAATAGTCAATACCGGCTAAAGACCCAGATATTAATTGCTTAAAAATAAGATACAATTTTTCAGTACCATCAGGTTGTAGAAGAAAGTTTTTAAACCAATTTTTTCCAATTATTTCGTTCTCAGAATAACCAAGTACTTCACAACCTTTACGATTAATCATTGAAACATTGCCATTTACATCAATAGCAACAATTATTGATTCAATAGTTTCGAGTATTTGTCGGGCTTTATTTCGTTCTTTAATCAAATTGAATTCGTATTTTTTTCTTTCAGAAATATCTCTTGAAAGTGAAAGGGTATAAGTTTTATTTCCTATTTCAATGATTGATACACTAACCTCAACAGGAAATAATGTCCCGTTTTTCTTTTTATGAGTAGCTTCAAAAATAAATGGATTATGATCTTTTATAAATGCAACTTTTTCATAAAAATCTAGTTCTGTTAAGTCAGAATCAATTTCCCAAATATGTTTTTTTAGTAATTCTTCCTTAGTATAACCAAGTTGTTCGCAGGTTATAGAGTTGGCTTCAATTATTTTACCGTGTTCATCAAGTAATTCAAATCCATCTCCAGCTTGTTCGACAAGAATATTGAAAAAAATTGATTTATTTATATCTGCGTCTATACTTTTATAAGATTCAATTTCTGTTTTTAATTGTTCGATTTGTTTTAATAAATCTTTAGTAGAATGGTTTTCTTCCATAAAAAATGTGATTAAATAACGTACTATCTTTTTTTATAAAAATAAGAAATTTTTAAAAGTGAAATCTGTAATTATGTCATTAAACACATTAAATTGTTTTGTTGCTTGCTGTAAAAGGCTGAATATTAAAGTCTTTTAAAATAGCCTTTTAGGTTATTTAAGTGTTTTTTGTCTTAAAATTTCTTTATTTAAAAGTTGAAGTTCTCTTCCTTGTTGACCTTTTATTGAAGAATTTTCTTCGGCTCTTCTTAATAAATATGGCATAACTTCATTAACTGGACCATAAGGAATATATTTTACAACATTATAATTTTCTTTTCCTAAATTAAAACTAATATGATCACTCATGCCATATAATTGAGAAAAATAGATTTTTTCATTGTTTGCTTCAATATTGAAATCCTTCATTAAAGTAATTAATTTTAAACAACTTTCTTCGTTATGAGTACCACAAAATAAATTAATAATGTCAACATTTTTTACACATAATTCAACAGCTAAATCAAATGAATTATCAGTTTCTGCTTTTGAAGTGCAAATTGGAGATTTATAGCCAAATAGAGAAGCTCTTTCTCTTTCTTTTTCCATATATGCACCTCTAACAAGCTTAATTCCGAGATAAAAATTTTCATTTTTTGCTTTTGTAATTAAAGTATTCAGATATTCAACTCTATCATGTCGATACATTTGTAAAGTATTATAAACTATCACTTTTTCTTTATTGTATTTAATCATCATTTCTAATACAACACTGTCAACGATAGATTGAAATGAAAAGTTTTCTGCATCAACTAATATTCTGACATTTAGCTTACTTGCAGTATTGCAAAGTTCATTAATATAGTTTCTAAATTCTTGAAATATTATATCTGTTTCGGTGCTGTTTTTTTTCTCTGCTACCTTTTCAAGACACGATATTGGAGCAAAGGCACTTGGTTTAAAAACTGCAAAAGCAATATTTTCATTTTTGGCACATTCTTCAATTGTTTTAATAGTTTCCTTAAAAGTTAAAGCTATTTCAGATTTATTTATTTTTGATTCTACAGAATAATCAAGAATCGACTTGACATTGTATTTAGAAAGTTTTTGTACAATATCTTCGCATTTTTTAATAGATTCACCACCACAAAACTGCTTGAATATTAAAGGTTTTACAAACCATTTAATAGGAATTTTAAGCCTTATAAACAATTTAATTATTTTTCTTCCAATAACACTTATATACCCATTTAATAAGTATTTGAATATAAAATATGATCTAGATAAATCCTTTGACGATTTATATTTAAAAGCAACTTCGGTATTGTCGAATAAAAACATTTCAATAATTTTAATGCAAATAAATAAAATTTATACATTTGTCATTAGATAATGCATCAATTACTTTTGAAATTCAAATGAAATACGATATTTACAAGGAAAACAAAATCATTAAAGGCGAGCTTGTTCTTCCTTCGTCTAAAAGTATTAGTAATAGACTTTTGATGATACGTGCTATTGCAAAAAGAAATTTTGAAATTTATAACTTATCATATAGCGACGATACAAAAAGTTTATTAGATATTTTAAAATCAGATTCAAACGTTTTTGACGTTGGAAGTGCTGGAACTACAATGCGTTTCCTTACTTCGTATTTAGCAAACAAACCTGGCGAGTGGACTATTACAGGTTCAGACAGGATGAAAAATAGACCAATTGGAATCTTAGTTAATGCATTAAAAGAGCTAGGTGTAAAAATTGAATATCTAGAAAAAGATGGTTTTCCTCCAATAAAAATTTATGGAACAAAGCTAGAAGGCGGAAATATTGAAATTTCAGGAAGCATAAGTAGCCAATTTATAAGCTCTTTACTGTTAATTGCTCCAACTTTGCCAAAAGGACTAAATATAAAATTAAAAAGCAAAATAGTTTCCAAACCATATATTGATATGACTCTAAATTTGATGCGAAAATTTGGTATAAAGTCAAGATGGGAAGGCAATCATTTAATTGTAGAAAAGCAAAGTTATAGAGTAAAGGACTTTACAGTAGAAGCTGATTGGAGTTCTGCATCATATTGGTACGAGTTAGCTACTCTAGCTGATTGGGCTGATATAAAACTCTATGGTCTTAAAAAAAATAGTATTCAAGGAGATTCGATAGTTGCTAAATTATTTGAACAATTAGGTATTAAAACCACTTTTATTCAAGGTGGGGCAAGAATTAGAAAAGTATCTAATCCTAAAATTAAAAACTTTGAATATGATTTTTCAGATATTCCTGATTTAGCTCAAACCTTAGCTGTAACTTTATCAATGCTAAATATTCCTTTCTCATTAAGTGGATTAGATACCCTTTTAATCAAGGAAACTAACAGAATAAGAGCATTAAAAAATGAATTGTTAAAAACAGGAACAAATCTTGCAATTACTAGTGATACTATATCAAAATTCGGAAATAGTAACTTTAATAAGTATCATTCAAATACTTTATTATTTAAAACATATAATGATCATAGAATGGTTCTTTCTTTGACTCCTTTAGCAATTTTACAGAGAATTTCTATTGAAGATCCTGAAGTTGTAAGCAAGTCTTATCCAGGATATTGGGAGGATATTCAAAAGCTTGGATTTAATATCAATAATAATGAATAATAAAAAAAATTGTAATTTGTGTATATTTTTTAATATTTTTGTAATCAATAATTTAACTTAATTAATAATTTTATGAAGAAACTATTTGGTTTTATAGCTATTTTAGGAATAATAACATCCTTAACTTATACAGGTTGTAGAAAAGGCGAAGAAGATCCTTTTTTATCTTTAAGAAGTCGTGATAAACGAATAATTGGTACTTGGACATTGAAAAGCTCTTCTGATGTAACAACAACTAATAGAACAACAACCGATTACAATAATAAAAATTTAGTAAAAACAACTGAGGCTAGTTCATTATCTGAATCATTAACTTTTGATGGAACAGTTTTTACAACTGATAATAATATAACAACTACTACAACAAACGTTATTACTGAACCAGTTCAGAGCTCTGCAACCCAAAAATGGTCGTATAATACAACAACTGAAGTTGTTATTGATAATAATCATACACTTAACAAAAAGAACTATTCAGTAGAATTAGAAATTAATGAAGATCATACTTACAAAGCTACTATTACTGAAACTTTTACATACCATTATTCTTCAGGTTATCAGACTATTGGAGGAATAACGACAAATTATACTCCTGATGATACTACATATTTACCAGCTGAAACAGAAACCGTTATTGAGGAAGGTGACTGGTGGTGGGAAGATGCTAAAGATCAAAAAATAATTATAGTTGCAGGTAAAATAATGAAAGGTAAACTAAAAAGATTATCAAATAAAGAGATTATACTTGAAGATATTACCGAAAATTCAGATGATAGAACAACACATACTACAGTGTGGGATAATTATGAAACTAATGTTGGAGTCTTACTTTATAATGATGAAAAAGATCCAACAAGAGATACAACAGGAGTTGTGTCTAAACATGTAGTTGAAACTATTTCAAGAACTTATACTTCCACTTGGGAAGGCGGAAAATAGATTTAGATATTATATTTTTTACGAAAGGGAGCAAATTTGCTCCCTTTTTGTTTATAATAAACTTTACAATTGCTCGTTTATAGAATAGTTTCATTAACAACAGCTTGTTAACAAATAAATCAAGTTGATAAAGTTTGAGCAATTGACACACTGTATCTTCGCATAAAAATTAATTAAAACTTTAGATATGCTACTCAATTTTTTATTACAAATCAATGTTGCTGGAAATGTTACAGATATAGCACCAGTTAAAGAAGTTACAGAAATTAATTTGTCTTTCTGGGAATTAGCAGTAAAGGGTGGATTTACAATGATTCCTATTGCAATTCTTTCTGTTATTGCAGTTTATATATTTTTTGAGAGATTTATGGCAATCAGAAAAGTTTCAAAAGATGATACTTCGTTTATGAATACCATAAAAGACAATATTTTATCGAATAAAATTGATTCTGCAATTTCCTTGTGCAAGGCAACTGATAGTCCTATTGCAAGAATGATTGAAAAAGGAATTGGAAGATTGGGTCGTCCATTAAACGACATAAATACATCTATTGAAAATGTTGGTAAACAAGAAGTTTACAAACTTGAAAAGAATTTAGCAACAATGGCAACAGTTGCTGGTGCTGCTCCTATGATTGGTTTTTTGGGAACTGTAATTGGAATGATTCAGGCATTTTATCGAATGTCGATGGCTGGTAATAATATTGATGTATCAATGCTATCTGATGGAATTTATACTGCAATGGTTACAACAGTTGCTGGTTTAATAGTTGGTATCGTTGCGTATTTAGCATATAATGTTTTGGTTTCTAAGGTTGAAAAAGTTGTATTCATGCTTGAAACAAGAACAACAGAGTTTATGGATTTATTAAATGAACCAGTAAAGTAAAAAATTATGTCTATTAAAACTAGAAATAAAGTAAGTGTTGCATTTAGTATGTCATCAATGACCGATTTGGTTTTTTTATTGCTGATATTCTTTATGATAACATCAACACTGGTGCATCCTACAGCTTTAAAATTACTATTGCCACAAAGCAATAATCAGACTGCTGGAAAACCTAACACAACTGTTTCAATTACTCCAGATTTACAATATTATGTGGAGAACAATAAAGTTGAACTTGAAAATATGGAACAGATTTTGATAGAGAAAATCGGCAATAATCAAGATATTTATATTTCACTTTATGTCGATAAAACAGTTCCAATTGATTATGTAGTTAAAGTTATGAATATTGCTAAAAAAAATAACTACAAATTAGTATTAGCAACAAGTCCAAATTAATGAATAAATATTTTAAGGAAAATAAATTAGGAATTTTAGGAACATTATTATTTCATATAATAATTGCTCTAGTTCTTATATTTATGGGATTTACAACAGCTCTTCCATTACCTGGAGAAGAAGGAATCTTAATAAATTTTGGAACAGAAGAGTCCGGTTCAGGATTTATTGAACCTGAAAATATTAAAAGCAACCCAGAAGTTTCTTCTCCCGAGAAAAATCAAAATGAAGCTGAAAATCCGAATAAAAGCAACGAAAACATATTAACACAAGATTTTGAAGAATCAGTAAATATAAAATCAAAAAACAAAACCAAAACTACAGTAACAGAGACACAAAATAATGAAGTTACTGAAGAAGTTGAAAAACAGCCTGAAGTGAACAAGAAAGCATTATTTCCCGGCAATAGTAATACCAATAATAACAGTAATAGTGACGGAAATAAAACTGGAACAGGAAATCAAGGAGATATTAATGGATCAACAAATTCGAAAAATTATGAAGGTGGTCCAAGTGCTGGAAATAATGGAATTTCATTCAGTCTAACAGGACGAAATACAAAAGCTTTACCAAAACCAGCATATAATAGTCAGGAAGAAGGAAAAGTTGTAGTTGATGTTACAGTCGATAAATTTGGAAATGTGATTAAAGCTATTCCAGGAGTTAAAGGTACAACTACTTCTGATAAAAAACTATGGGAATCAGCAAAAAAGGCAGCTCTTGATGCAAAATTCACTGCAAAATCCGATGCTCCAGAAGAACAAAAAGGAACAATTACTTATCACTTTATTCTTCAATAGATTAAATCCCTGTAAATAATTTTATTGCTGAAATAATTATTGTTGCCAATAATATATATTGAACAAATTTAGCTCCCCACTTAATAGCCGCTTTAGCCGCAACAAAGGCTCCGATAACATTTCCAACTGCCAATAAAATTCCCAATTCAAAGTTAACTTGTTTATTATAAATAAATATTGGTATTGCTACAAGTGTATAAAACCCTATAATAATTACTTTCAGAACATTTGCCTTAATAATATCAATCCCTGCCGATAATACAAATGCTGCAATGTAAAAAAATCCCGCACCAAGCTGAATAAAACCACCGTATAAACCCATCAAGAAAAAAACAATAATTTGTAAAAAACTTGGCGATGATTTTAAATTTTCTTTGCCGTTAAGCCACTTTTCGGGTTTATATAAAATTACAAAAAACATAAATAACAATACAACTCCAATTGCTTTCTCAAGCATTGATTCGTCAATATTTACAGCCAACATTGCTCCTATTACAGCTCCAACTACAGATGGAATAGCAAACAATAAAGCATGTTTAATATTTATAATTTTAAATTTGCTAAAACTACCTGTAGCAGTGATACTTTGAAATAAAACACCTATTCTGTTTGTTCCGTTTGCTACATTTGCCGGAAGTCCTAAAAAAATTAATAAAGGAAGAGATAAAATTGAACCTCCTCCCGCTAGAGTGTTAATAAATCCAACAAAAAATCCAACAACAATTACTAATATGTAAACATACCATTCCATTTTTGAATTTAGGATTTTCTCATTTAGGATTTAAGATTTTATTATTTAGAGATTAATGATTTAGCTACTTAGCAACAATATAACCATGAACCTCATACTCTTACACCCCTTCTTTTGGAAGGGGTCGGGGGTAGGTCAAACCTCAAACCTCTTCCTATTTACCACGAAAAAATAGGAAAGTCAGCCATTAACTTATTTACCTTTGATTTAACAGCAGATATTCTTGAATCGTTATCAATGTTTGAAATTACTTCATCTATCATTTCTACAATTAAAGGCATGTGTTCTTCATTCATTCCTCTAGTTGTAATTGCAGGAGTTCCAACTCTTAACCCAGATGTTGTAAAAGGTGTTCTGGAATCAAAAGGAACCATGTTTTTATTTATTGTAATATCAGCAATTACAAGTGAGTTTTCAACTTGTTTTCCTGTAATGTTTGGAAATTTTGTTCTTAAATCAATAAGCATTGAATGATTATCTGTTCCACCTGAGATAACTTTATAGCCATTTGAGATAAATGCATCAGCCATTACTTTTGCATTTTTTTGCATTTGAATAGCATAATTAGCATAATTATCGGTTAACGCTTCTCCAAACGAAACAGCTTTAGCAGCAATAATATGCTCTAAAGGACCACCTTGCTGCCCTGGAAAAACTGCAAAGTCCAAAACCTGCGACATCATTTTTATTTCACCTTTTGGAGTTGTTTGTCCCCATGGATTTTCAAAATCTTTGCCCATCATAATAATTCCACCTCTTGGACCTCTTAAAGTTTTATGTGTTGTAGAGGTAACGATATGACAATGAGGCATTGGGTTATTTAATAAACCTTTTGCAATTAAACCAGCTGGATGTGCAATATCTGCCATTAATAAAGCACCAACTTTATCGGCAATTTCTCTCATTCTCTTGAAATCCCAATCGCGTGAATGAGCAGATGCTCCTGCTACAATCATTTTTGGGTTATGTTCAATTGCCAGTTTTTCCATTTCGTCATAATCAACACGTCCTGACTCTTGATCAACATGATATGCAATTGGTTTATAGTTAATTCCAGATAAGTTAACAGGAGAGCCATGTGAAAGATGTCCTCCATGCGATAAATCTAGTCCCATAAAAGTATCCCCAGGTTTTAAACATGCAAAGAAAACTGCAGCATTTGCTTGAGCACCCGAGTGAGGCTGAACATTTGCATATTCAGCACCAAATAGTTTTTTCAATCTATCAATAGATAGTTGTTCTACCTGATCAACGACTTGACAACCTCCATAGTATCTTTTACCAGGATAACCTTCTGCATACTTGTTAGTTAAGCACGAGCCCATTGCTTCCATTACTTGTTTGCTAACAAAATTTTCTGATGCAATTAATTCTATTCCATGATGTTGGCGATTATTTTCAGCATCAATTAAATTAAAAATATCTAAATCTCTTTTCATTTAACCGTAATTTTAATAATTATGCAAATATAATGATAAAATAGAAAAAGAATTATGTTTTTTATATTACAGAAATACAGACATTTATATAAAATGCTTTATTTTTATTTTGAAAATTAAAAATCTTGTCTTACATTCGTTTTTATAATTTAACTATTTTTAACTAAACTAAACAACTATGGAAGAACAAGCTACTAAAAAGAGACCAGTATTTTTAACAGTACTATGTATTTTAGGTTTTATTGGCACAGGTTGGTCAATTATTGCTAATGTTATGGCATTTTTTGCTTATAAAGCTGCAAATGCTCTTACTTCAGGATTAAGTGACGCAATGGAAGGAATGGATACTTCTGGCTTAGAAGGTATGGAAGGCATGGAAGGCATGGAAGGTATGGAAAACTTAGGAAGTGCTATGAATGATGCAATGGGTGGTATGGGTGACTATATGACTAAAGTTGCTGCAAATGGAGCTACAGTATCTATTATTAATGCTGTTTTATCGATTGTTGCATTATTAGGAGTAATCATGATGTGGAAAACTAAAAAAACAGGTTTCTGGGCTTACACAGGTGCTCAAATTTTAATGTTAATTATTCCTTTGGTATTTTACGGATTTGGTACTATGGCTATTCTTGGATTAGGTATTAGTGCTGTATTTACAATTTTATTTATTATTTTATTTGGTGTTAACTTGAAACACATGTCTTAACATTTAATAAAAATATTTGAAAGCCGGATTCTCCGGCTTTTTTTTTGCAATTTATTGAAATATAAGTCGTTTTAATGGTCTTATTTATTAAGTAAAAAAATTGAAATACATATTTTTTATATTGCTATTTATTAATTCATTGAGTTTGTTTTCTCAAAATAAATCTATTTTGAAAATCCACGAAAGAGATTCATTGTTTAATAATAAATTGAGATTAAAAAAGAGTTTAAGTGACTCAATTGAAGCTAAAATTGTGATAAATGCTTATGTTGAATCGTTAAATTCAAAAGGATACTTAAATGCTATAATTGATAATATTAGTTTTAAAAATTCAGAAATTGATGTGTTTGTAAAAAAAGGAGAGTTGTATAAATGGGGTGTAATTAAAATTGATTCAACTTATTTTTTTAATTTATCAAAAATTGGAGTCAAGCAATCTCTTTTTGAAAACAAAACCATTTATTATAAAAAATACTTTAAAGCTGTAAAGAAAATTGTAAATTATTATGAAAATAATGGCTATCCTTTTGTAAATGTTTCGCTAAATAATCTTAAAATTAGTAACAATATTTTTAATGGAAAGTTGAAAATAGAAAAAGGTCAACAGTTTAAAATAGATAGTATTAATATTATTGGAGATTCAAAAATATCAAGTAAGTATTTGCAAAGCTTTTTAGGATTAAAAAAAGGCAAACTTTATAATGAAGAAATGATTTCAAATATTGAAAATAAACTAAATAAGTTAGTATTTCTAAATATTTCAAAAAAGCCAATAGTTTCATTTCGTGAAAATTCAGCAGATGTTAATCTTTTCTTAAAAAACAAAAAGGCAAATCAATTTAATGGAATTTTAGGATTTCTACCAAATGAAAAAACTACAGGAAAATTGCTCATTACAGGTGAATTGAATTTATTTTTAATAAATTCATTTAATCAAGGAGAAAAAATTGCTTTTGAGTGGCATAAAACTAATACACTTACTCAGGATATTAAGGCTAAAGCCGACTATAAATATATTTTTTCATTACCAATTGGACTTGATGAAGACTTTAAGCTTTATAAAAAAGACACATCGTACATTACGATTCATAATAAAACCGGAATTCAATTATTATTGAATGGAGGTAATTATATTAAATTATTTTATGACAATAAAAATTCGTATGTAATTAAAAATAAAAGCTATATAACTCTTGCTGATAATTTGTCGAATTATACAATTTCGATGGGCGGGAGCGGAATTTATTACGAAAAACTTGACTATATTTATAATCCACGCAAAGGATATATCGTTGATTTTAATATTTCGGCAGGTCAAAGAAAATTTAAACAATTAATTTCAGAAATTCAAAGTGAATATGAAACTACCGGAAAAATAGAATCCAATATTGATGTTTCATATTATAAAAAGATAACTCAAAACTCAGTAATTAAGCTGAGAAACAATTCTGCATTAATGTATAATTATTTTCAAAATGACTTTAATAATATTTTTTATGAAAACGAATTGCTGAAAATAGGTGGTTTAAAATCATTAAGAGGCTTTGACGAAGAATCAATAAATGTTTCTGCCTTTTCTATATTTAGTATGGAATTAAGATATTTATTTGAAACAAATTCTGCAATTTATGCTTTTGCTGATGGCGGTTACTATGAAAAAAATACTCCTTCTGAATATATTAATGATACTCCAATTGGTTTTGGAGCAGGAATAGATTTTGAGACTAAAGCAGGAATTTTTACAATTAATTATGCACTTGGTAAACAATTCTCAAATCCAATAGATTTAAGAGCTTCAAAAATTCATTTTGGAATTATAAATCGATTTTGAGAAAAAAAAACCTCCAAGGTTTTTATTCCTTGAAGGTCTTTTTAAGTATAAATAAAACTTGTTATTTCATATTATCATAAACATCCATTACTTCTTTAACAGCAGCAGCAGATTTGTTTAATGATTGTTTTTCTTCTTCGTTTAATTGAAGTTCAATAATTTTTTCAATACCTTTTTTACCAAGAATTACAGGAACTCCAAGATAAATATCTTTTAAACCATATTCGCCTTGTAACCATGCACATACAGGGAAAACTCTTTTTTGATCACGAACAATAGATTCAACCATTTGAGCAGCAGCAGCACCTGGTGCATACCAAGCCGATGTTCCTAGTAAGTTTACAATTTCGCCACCACCTTTTTTAGTTCTTTCGATTATTGCATCAAGTTTTTCTTTAGAAATTAGTTCAGTAACAGGTATTCCAGCAACAGTTGTATAACGAGGAAGTGGAACCATAGTGTCGCCATGACCACCCATTAAAATTGCTTGAATTTCTTTATAGGAAATACCTAAAGCCTCAGTTAAAAACATTCTGTAACGTGCAGTGTCAAGAATACCAGCCATACCAAATACTTTAGAAGAATCAACTTTTGCAGTTAAATAAGCACAATATGTCATTACATCTAGCGGATTTGATACTACTATTATAATAGCATTTGGCGAATATTTAATTGTGCTTTCAGTAACACTCTTAACAATACCTGCATTAACAGAAATAAGATCATCACGACTCATGCCTGGTTTCCTTGGAAGACCTGAAGTGATTACAACTATGTCTGAGTTAGCTGTTTTTGAATAATCGTTAGTTACTCCAGTAACTCTGCTGTCATAAGAATTGATTGGACCAGTTTGCCACATATCCAAAGATTTTCCTTCAGCATAATTTTGTTTGATGTCAAGTAATATTACTTCAGATGCTAATTCTTTTTTAGCAATTTCCTGAGCACAAGTTGCTCCAACATTACCAGCTCCAATTACAGTGATTTTCATAAATTATTATTTTAATTAATTAACATTTTTTTTATCTAAAACATACAAGTTTACAAATGAATCTTGAATTTTTAATAAAATTTATTCTTTATTTTTCCATGTTTTAAAACAATTTTAAAAAAATGTAAATATGTTTTAGAATTAACTTATTTAACATAAATTGCGGTTGATTTAATCTAAATAACAATAACAATAATTAATCATTAAAGCAATAATATGGAAACATTAAAAGTAAAATTAGCTAGAAAAATTGAGGAATGGCGTCCTCGAACTGCAAAACTTGTAAAGGAATTTGGTAATGTTGTAGCCGACAAAGTTACTATTGAGCAAATTATTGGTGGAGCAAGAGATATTAAATGTCTTGTAACAGATATTTCATATCTAGATCCACTAGAAGGAATTAGATTCAGAGGTTTTACAATTCCTGAAGTTATGGCAAAATTACCTAAAGAAGCAGGTCGTGAGATGCCTTCTGTTGAATCTTTTTTTTATTTATTATTAACAGGTGATGTACCTACTGAAGCTGAAGTTGCAGAAGTAAAAGAAGAATTTAAAAAACGTAAAAAAGTCCCTCAGTATGTTTTTGATGTAATTAATGCTTTACCAGCAGATACACATCCTATGGTTGCTTTTTCAACGGCAATTTTATCTATGCAAAAAGAATCAGAATTTGTTAAAAGATACAATGCAGGAATGAAAAAGAATGAATATTGGGATCCTACTTATGAAGATTCTTTGAATTTAATTGCAAAACTTCCTGAAATTGGAGCTTATATTTATAGAAGCAAATTTAAAGGTGGAGACATAATTAAATCTGATGCAAATCTTGATTTTGGTGGCGATTTTGCTCACATGATGGGAATTGCAAAACCTTATGACGATGTAGCTAGAATGTATTTTATTCTTCATAGCGATCACGAAAGTGGTAACGTAAGTGCTCACACAGGTCACCTTATTGCAAGTGCATTATCTGATATTTATTATTCTATTTCTGGTATGACTAATGGTTTAGCTGGTCCATTACATGGTTTAGCAAATCAAGAAGTATTAGCTTGGTTACAAGGAGTTATGAATAAAATGGGTGGAAAAGTTCCAACTAAAGATGAGATGGAAACATTTGTTAGAGAAACTCTTGACAGTGGACAAGTTATCCCAGGATTCGGTCATGCAGTACTTCGTAAAACAGATCCACGTTATACAACTCAAAGAGAATTCTGTTTGAAAAACTTACCTAACGATACCTTGTTTAAATATGTTGACATGTTATTTAATGTTGTTCCTGATATTTTATTAGAAAAAGGAAAAGCAAAAAATC